>Ga0268254_10000137_pt1 | contig 67906 bp, 55 predicted proteins | sample AgamicOrSfrz_FD_200251 | JGI IMG/M metagenome (GOLD analysis project Ga0268254, IMG submission 200251) | Agave microbial communities from Guanajuato, Mexico - Or.Sf.rz (v2) (version 3) | ecosystem: Host-associated > Plants > Phyllosphere > Phylloplane/Leaf | place: Guanajuato, Mexico...
TCCGAGAATCCCGACGCGTTCGGCACGAAGGAGCAACAGCTGCTTGAAGAAATGGCTGCAGACCTTGCATTCGGCGTACAGACGCAACGCACGCGCGCCGAGCACGACGCCGCCAAGCGCCAACTGGAATTCAATGCTCATCACGATGCACTGACGGGCACACCCAATCGCGTTGTCATGCGCGAAAACTTTTCGGTGGTGGCAGGCATGGCCCGGAATTCGGGGGCATCAGTGGCCGTCCTTTTGCTCGATCTCGACAACTTCAAGTTCGTGAATGACAACCTCGGTCATGAGCAAGGCGACCGGCTGCTGATCGAAGTTACTCGCAAGCTGAGGAGCCGTGTTCGCGGCAACGGTACCGTGTATCGCTATGGAGGCGACGAATTTGTAGTGCTGCTGCATCCGGTATGCGACCTGCCGCTGCTGGATCGCTACATGAGAAAGCTGATCGATTCGTTCGGCGTCCAGATTACTGTTGGCGACGGCGTGATCGACATCACGGTCAGCGCGGGCGTGAGTCTCTTTCCCGCACACGCAGGTGAACTCACCGATCTTTTGCGCTTCGCCGATACGGCCTTGCAGAAGTCAAAACGCAGCGGCAAGAATACCTTTCACGTATTCGACGAAACAATGCAGTCGGCGGAACGGCAGCTTGTCGAACTGCGCTCGCAACTGCGCACGGCAATCCGTAACGACGAGCTGGTGCTGCACTTCCAGCCGAAGATCGATGTGGCGAGCGGCCGCGTAACGGGTGGCGAAGCATTGGTGCGCTGGCAGCATCCCGAACGGCGCCTGCTGGGCCCGGCGGCCTTCGTTCCTCTCGCGGAAAGCACCGGCATTATCGTGCAAATTGGCGACTGGGTAATCAACGAGGCATGCCGTCAACTCGCATTGTGGCTGAAGCGGGGTCTCCCGTTGCAGTCGATTTCGGTGAATGTGTCTGCCTTGCAGGTGCGGCGAGGGAATCTTCTGGGCAGTGTGGCAAACGCGCTTCGGCGGTGGCAGGTGCCAGCCGGGTTCATCGAGCTGGAATTGACGGAAAGCATCTTTCTCGACGATTTGGATCATGTGACGGTTCTGCTCACCGAACTGCGCCGCCTGGGCGTCAAAATCTCGATTGACGATTTCGGAACCGGCTATTCCAGCCTCACTTATCTGAAGACACTGCGCGTCGATCGCCTGAAGGTGGATCAGTCGTTCACCCGTGAACTCACGTTCAATCCGAACGCGCTTGCGATCGTCAAGACAATCGTGCAACTAGGACGGAATCTGAAATTGTCCATCACGGCGGAGGGCGTCGAGGACGCGCAGCAGCTAGACGTCCTGCGACAGCTTGGCTGCGAAGAGGCGCAAGGCTACCTGTTCAGCCGCCCCCTCGATGCGCAATCGTTCGAAGCATTTTGTCTCGCGATACCTCAGTATTCAGATGCGACGTGAACACTGGCTTTTAGCGTTTCGTGAAACTGTGGTTCACGTGAGGTGGTTCACGCGGGGTAGTTCGCGCGGGATACGTCACGATGAAGTTTGGGAAGTGCCCAAAGATAGGACACGGCTGTGTCTGCGTGGCCGGACACTGCTGCCGGCAACATTGCTGCGCTGTTCGCGCGTAGGCACTGACAGGCGCTCGTGCAATTTTTTCAGCGTGGCGCCCACTTGGTCCGCCGACAGTGCACAACCTGGATCGTCCCCCAGTGCCTGCGCCGCAGGCACCACTTCCTTACGCAACCGGGCTTCAACGGCGCGATCACGCTCCGCCAGCACGCGAGGGTTGGCCTCGCCCTCATCGGACTCGGCAGCGTGCTGCCCAGTCACGACCTGGTCCAACAGCGCGCAATCCTCAACGTTGCGTATGACAAAGATCGGTCTCACCCAGAACCCAGTCACGAAACTCCATGACGCAAAACGTTAGTCAATGCACGACAGTCACCACACCGTGCAAGGTTAACCGCCCCAAAAAATCCCGCAACTGTAGGAAACTGAAGTCTGCTACCCTGCGCCCTTCGCAACAGCTTTGCATTCGACTCGATGGAAACTCCTTTCAATGATCGCGGCGTGTCGGTCACCCGCAATGCGCTTTCATCCGCCGGCCAGGTCTTTCCGCTGCGCGACATCGCCGGCGTTCAGGTTGTCACGGTGCAGAAGAACAAGGTATTGCCAATCACAATCTCGTTGGTCGGCCTCGTCGGCGCGATTGTCGGCGGCGTGCTCAGTGCTCCAGCGGGTCTCGTGTGCGGCGTAATGCTCGTGGTCGTCGGCTGGCTGACATGGGCCACGCAGGACATCACCCACCGTCTAATGGTGCAGACCGCCAACGGGGAACGCGAAGCGCTGTCGAGCGTCGACCGTGAATTCGTCGAGCGCGTCGGCGCGGCCGTGAACGAAGCCAAGGCCGCAGCAACATCACCCGCGCAGAAGCTCTAAGTAAGCGATCAAAGCCCGCGCCCGCGGGCTTCTCCCAGCGCCACGCGGCACACGCGCGTGCCCGCATCGCGTGCGCAATATTCCCCGCGCCGCCACCGCGCAACTCAGCCCTTCACACATCTTTGCAAGTGCGACCCGGCGCGCGGTTAGAGTCGCCGCTCCTGTTATCGCGCGTTCCCTTTCGCAGGCCTCGCGACGCGTCGCATCTCCGGCATAGCAGCGGCATGCATCGCCTTCGCAAGGGACGGCGTTTTTGCGAGCGTGCCTCATGCCCCTGCTTTCTGTCACTGGTTATGCCGTCCGCCGGCATCTGCTTCGTCATTGGTGTCGTCATGGGCGTCGTCATTGGCGTCATCTCACCGCCGCCGCGTTCGTCGCGAGCGCCACGCTCGCCGCGCTGAGCGGCTGTGCGGTCACCTTCCCCACGCCCACGCCGCCGGCACCCGGCGTTTCGCTCGTCAACGGCGGCAAGGACGGCGTGGCGATCCCGCTGCACGTCGAACGTGCCGATGAAGATCACGCGCGTCTCGGCCTGCCAGTCGATCTGGACGGCAAGCCGGTCTACCTGGCGCTCGATACCGGCACGCAAGGCGTGCGCGTGCTGAAGTCGGTGCTGCCGGGTTCGGGCTATACAAGCGCGGTGCCGTCGAGCACGCTGCCGCTCGCAAACGGCGCGCAGGTTTCGGGCGCTTCCGTCAGATTGCCGGTGAGCGTCGCCGGGTCGAAGCCCGTGCCCATCGACGCACAGGCGGTGGACACCGTCAGTTGCCAACCCACGTCGAAACGTTGCGTCGCGATGGACGGCTACACAGGCGAATTCGGCTGGGCCTTCTCGGGACTCTTCGGCGTGGGCGCCGCGCAACCGGACGACACCTGCTGCACGCAGCCGCTGCGCGCACTCGCCGGCCATATTGGCGAACGTTACGTGGTGCACGCGAACTTCGACCAGCCCTACCTGCTGCTGAGCCCCTCGAGCGCCATCACGAAGGATTACACGATGGTGCCGATGACTGTCGCACAGGACGGCAGGGTGCAATGGCCGCGCGGCTGCATCAACGTGGGCGACAAGATGACGTTCTGTGCGCCGCTCGTGTTCGCAACCGCGACCACGGGCATGATCCGCGTAGAAACCGATACCGCGCCGAACTGGACCGGCGACGACGGCGTCGGCAAAGTCCTGGTGCAGGGCAACTACAACGCGGCCATCGGCTCAGGCAACTGGGTACACCGCTACGACGACGCGCAAGTGACCATCGTCAAGGCCAAACCCGGCGCCAACCGCATCGTGGTCGGTCTGATGGGCATGCAGAATATCGACGTGCTGTTCGACTTCCCGCGCGCGCAGTTGGGCCTGCGTGCGAGCCAGAGCATCGAGAAGTTCTCGCCCTAAGCGCACGCGTCAAATGAAAAGGCCGTGCGTCAACGATAAGACGCACGGCCTCTTCCAGTGAGTTGCGCGCGACAATCACACGACGCCACGCGCCCCGGCGAGTCACGCAAACGCTCAGCTCACGCTGAGCGGATTCACGCGCCAGATCTCCCGGGCATACTCGGCAATGGTTCGGTCCGAAGAAAACTGCCCCATGCCCGCCACATTTTCAATCGCGCTTTCGGCCCACGCGCGCTTGTCGAGGAAACGCGCATCCACTTCGTTCTGCGCCTTTGCAAACGCGGCGAAATCGGCGAGCACCATGTAGTGATCGCCCCAATCCACCAGCGTGTGGAAAATATCGGAAAAGCGCAGCGGATCGTCCGGCGAAAAGTAGCCGCCGCGAATCTGGTCGAGCGCCATGCGCAGTTCGGCGTTCTCCTCGTACACTTGCCGCGGCCTGTAGCCGGTTGCGCGCAGGTTGTCCACTTCGTCCGCGGTATGACCGAAGATGAAGATGTTCTCGCGCCCCACGGCATCGCAGATTTCAATGTTGGCGCCGTCCATCGTACCGATGGTCAACGCACCGTTGAGCGCCAGCTTCATGTTGCCGGTGCCGGAGGCTTCGGTGCCGGCCATCGAAATCTGCTCGGACAGATCGGCAGCGGGAATGATCAGCTCGGCCACACTCACGCCATAGTTCGGCACGAACACCACTTTCAGACGGTCGCCGATGAGCGGGTCGTGATTGACCTTCTGGCTCACGTCGCCGATCAGCCGGATAATCGTCTTGGCCATGCGGTAAGCGGAGGCGGCCTTGCCGGCGAACATCACGACGCGCGGCACCCAATCGCGCTCGGGGTTCGCGCGAATCTGGTTGTAGCGCACGATCACATGCAGCACGTTCAGCAACTGCCGCTTGTATTCGTGAATGCGCTTCACCTGCAGGTCGAACAGTGCGTCCGGACTGAAATGCAGCTTGGTGTGCTGCGAGAGCCGCTGCACGAGCCGCATCTTGTTGTGGCGCTTCGCTTCGCGGAATGCCTCGACGAAACCGCTGTCGCTGCGCAGTTCGCGCAACTGCTCGAGTTCGAACAGATTGCTGCGCCAATGAGTGCCGATCCGCTGATCGATTAGCGAAGACAGCGAGGGGCTCGCCTGCGAGAGCCAGCGGCGCGGCGTGATGCCGTTCGTCACGTTGGTGAAGCGGTCCGGATAAATGCGCGCGAAGTCCGCGAAAATGTCGCGCGTCATGAGCTGCGAATGCAGCTTGGAGACGCCGTTCACCTTGTGGCTTGCGACAATCGCCAGATAAGCCATGCGCACGCGCCGCTGCCCATATTCGTCGACAAGCGAAATGCGCCGGATCATCTCGCCGTCGTGCCCCGACTGCTCGCTCACATGCTTGAGAAAGCCCGCATTGATCTCGAAGATAATCTCCAGATGCCGCGGCAACAGTCGCGACAGCATCTCCACGTCCCACGTCTCGAGCGCTTCGGGCATGAGCGTGTGGTTCGTGTACGAGAAAATCTGCGTGACGTGTTTCCATGCCTTGTCCCATGGCAGATGATGCACGTCGACGAGCAAACGCATCAGCTCGGGAATGGCCAGCACCGGGTGCGTATCGTTCAGGTGCACCGCGACCTTTTCGGAGAAGCGCCCAAAAGTGCTGTGCGTGCGCTGATAGCGGCGAATCAGATCCTGCATGGTCGCCGAAACGAAAAAGTACTCCTGGCGCAGACGCAGTTCGCGGCCGGCCGGCGTGGAGTCGTCGGGATACAGCAGCCGCGAGACGTTCTCGGACATGTTCTTCGTATCCACGGCGTTGCGATAGTCGCCGCGGTTGAACGCGCCGAGGTCGAGTTCGTCGGTGGCCCGCGCGGACCATAGGCGCAGCGTGTTGGTCGCGTCGGTCGCGTAGCCGGGAATCACCGTGTCGTACGCAGTGGCGTTCACATGCTCGGTGTCGATCCATTCGACCTGGTCGCCGCGCTGCACGGTGCGTCCGCCGAAATGCACGGTGTACTTGATCTCGGGCCGCGGAAACTCCCACGGATTGCCCGCGCGCAGCCAGTAGTCCGGCGCCTCGACCTGCTCGCCGTTGACGATCTCCTGCCGGAACATGCCGTACTCATAGCGGATACCGTAGCCGAAGCCGGGAATGCCGAGCGTGGCCATCGAGTCGAGAAAGCAGGCGGCCAGTCTGCCGAGGCCGCCATTGCCGAGTGCGGCGTCGGGTTCGATGTCGATCAGCGCGTCCATGTCGACGCCGAGACTCGCCAGCGCTTCCTTCATCTGATCGTGAATGCCGAGCGCGAGCAATGCATTCGTGAAGGTCCGGCCGATCAGGAATTCCATCGACAGGTAGTAGACGCGCTTGACGTCCTGTTCGTATTGCAGGCGCGTGGTTTTCATCCAGCGCGCAACGAGCCGGTCGCGCACGGCAAGCGCCGCGGCATGCAGCCAGTCATGCGGATGCGCAGTGACGGCATCTTTGCCGACGCCGTACATCATGCGATTGGAAATTGAGCGCCGTAGCGCGTCGACGGTACTGTTGAGCTGGTCGAATTCCAGATCGACGGCTGTCATCGAGGCCTCCGGGAAAAAACGCCGCGGCATGCGCGAACCGCACAGATGACGGACGGGAGGCGCGTGCCGGTCAGGCGGGTTAAGAAAACAGAGTAGGACATTTTACGGCTCCCGGATATCGTCGAGAGCGGGTGCTCCTCACGCACGTGCCATGCCCGGCAGTGTCGTCGCTCACACGCGACGAGGCCGGCGAAAGCGCACGCGCGTGGTGCAAGGCGCGCGCGGGCGGGCACTGCGCGCGTGCATCGGAGTGTCATCGCGGCGGATGCCAAAGTGTGAAGTCGGCCAACGCGAGCGTGACATGATGCGACAAGAACCATGTGACACCGAGATTATTTTTTTCGACCGATGGCGCGCAGGTGACCTCGCAGGTGACACGCCAGTGCGATTACATCGGCCGGTTCTTCTGCTGAACGCTCAACGCTTCTCGCGAGCGCACGCGTGGGCAGGCTGTCCTGCGCGCGCCCGCGTGAGCGATCACGCCCGGTATTCGGGCACGCGTGGCGGGGCTGACAGTTAGTTGCGTCTGCATGCGTTTTTTCATACTGCTTACAGTCGGGCTGCTGCCCTGCACGATCGCCGCGTCTCTGTAACAATCGCTTCATTCGCCGCGCGCGGCGGGCTTGGGCACAGGCCCGGGCGGCCCGCGCGCCCGCAGTTGACCCACGCTTGCCGCTCGCGCCCCGCATCGCTTTCGATCATGCGGCGCGTCGCCATGCACATACCGACGAGCCACGCCTTGTCCGAACGACTCAGCACCGCCGCCCCGCCCTTCCCCGCGGATGTCCCCATGTCCGCCGCCAACCGCCGCGCAATGATGGCAATCATGCTCGCGGTCGCGCTCGCCACGCTCGACACCGCGATCGCCAACACCGCGCTGCCGGCGATCGCAGCCGATCTGCACGCGGCGCCCGCGGCCTCCGTGTGGATCATCAACGCGTACCAGCTCGCGATGGTCGCCACGCTGCTGCCGCTTGCGGCGCTCGGCGATATCGTCGGGCATCGGCGCATCTATATCGGCGGAATCGCGCTCTTCACGCTGGCGTCGCTCGCGTGCGCCATCGCCCCCACTCTGCCGATGCTCGCCGGCGCGCGCGTGCTTCAGGGTCTTGGGGCGAGCGCGATCATGAGCGTGAACACCGCGCTGATCCGCTTCCTCTATCCGCCGCACCGCCTCGGGCGCGGCCTCGGCATGAATGCGCTGATCGTCGGCGTGTCGTTCGCGGTCGGACCGACGGTGGCGTCGCTGATTCTTTCGGTCGCGTCATGGCCGTGGCTGTTTGCGGTGAACGTGCCGCTCGGCGTGCTCGCGCTGACCTTTGCGTGGCCGGCGCTGCCGCACACCGAACGCGGCACGCACAATTTCGACCGGGTCGCGGCGCTCCTGAATGTGGTGACGTTCGCCGCGCTGATCTTTGCGCTCGGCGAAGCGGCGCAGCGGGCGTCGAATCAACTGGTGCTGGGCGCCGCGGCGCTCGCCGTGATCTTCGGCGTGTTGCTGATTCGCCGCGAGGCCGGCCACCCGGCGCCGATGTTGCCCGTCGATCTTTTCAAGCGGCCGGTGTTCGCGCTCTCCGCGTTGACCGCGGTCTGTTCGTTCGCCGCACAAGGGTTGGCGTTCGTGTCGCTGCCCTTCTATTTCGAGGATGTGCTGCATCGCAGCCAGGTCGAAACCGGCTTTCTGATGACGCCCTGGCCGGTGGTGGTCGCGTTGGCGGCGCCGCTCGCGGGCAGTCTGTCGGACCGCTATCCGCCGGGTCTGCTCGGGGCGGTCGGGCTTGCGGTGATGTCGGCGGGCATGGCGTCGCTCGCGCTGTTGCCGGTGCATCCGCATGTGCTGGATATCGGCATCCGCATGGCGATATGCGGCGCGGGTTTCGGCTTTTTCCAATCGCCGAATCTGAAAGCGCTGATGGCAAGCGCGCCGCCGGAGCGCAGCGGCGGCGCGAGCGGCATCGTCGCGACTGCGCGGCTGCTCGGGCAGACCACGGGCGCGGCGCTGGTCGCGCTGAGCTTCGGGATTGCGGGCCGGCATGGGCCGACGCTCGCGCTCGGCGCCGGCGCTTTCTTTGCCGGCGCGGCGAGTCTGGCGAGCGGACTGCGGCTTCTTGCGCCGTCGCATCGCGCGGGCGTGCACGCGAAAGCGTCGGCAAAATAGAAAGCGCGCGCTGTTCGAGCGCGCGGGCGGAGCTCCGTCACTGCGCGGCGAAGTACCCCTTCACTGCCGCGACGAACGTGTCGATGTCGGCGCGCGACACATCCTGATGCGTGACGAAGCGCGAGGCGTACAGCATCTGCGTGAGGATGCCGCGCTCCTTGAGCCACGCTTCCAGCGGCGCGCAATGCTGCTGCGCGAACTGCGCGAACACCATGTTGGTCGCGACGGACTGCACCTTCACCTGATCGATGGATTCGAGCCCGGCCGCGAGATGCGCGGCGTTCGCGTGGTCGTCGGCGAGACGCTCGACGTTGTGCTCGAGCGCGTACAGGCAGGCCGCCGCCAGCACGCCGGCCTGTCGCATGCCGCCGCCGAGGACCTTGCGCCAGCGGTGCGCGACGTCGATCAGCGCGCGGCTGCCCACCAGCACCGACCCGACCGGCGCGCCCAGCCCTTTCGAGAAGCAGATGGAAACCGAATCGAACGGCTCGCACAGCGCCGCGACCGGCTTGCCCGACGCCACCGCCGCATTGAAGACGCGCGCGCCGTCCAGATGCGCCGAGAGGCAGCGCTCGCGCGCAAGCTCAACGGCCTGAGCAACGTAGCCCTCCGGCAACACCTTGCCGCCGATGGTGTTTTCCAGCGCCAGCAGCCGTGTGCGCGCGAAGTGGTTGTCGATGGGCTTGATCGCGGCCGCGATCTTCTCGAGCGGGATCGAACCGTCTGGCGCGTTTTCGAGCGGCTGCGGCTGGATGCTGCCGAGCACCGCCGCGCCGCCGCCTTCGTACTTGTAGGTGTGTGCGAGCTGGCCGACGATGTATTCGTCGCCGCGCGCACAATGAGCCATCAAGGCCGCGAGGTTGCTCTGGGTGCCGCTCGGGAAGAACAGGCCGGCTTCCTTGCCGGTGCGCTCGGCGAGCGTGGCCTGCAGACGCAGCACGGTGGGGTCGTCGCCCCAGACGTCGTCGCCGGTTTCGGCGGCCGACATGGCCGCGAGCATGGCCGCGGTCGGACGGGTTACGGTGTCGCTGCGCAGATCGATCATTGTGTGTCCCAGTGCGTTTTTCGAGTGAGAGGCCATAACGGCCGGCCAACGCGCCGCTTGCCGCCCGCCGCTTGCCTTGGCGGGGGCAACGCGGCGGGCGCCGGTCGTGAGCCACACAGTGTATTCAATTTGCGCCGCGCCCGCCGGGGCGTGTGGGTCGGACTTAAACCAGTGGCTCGATATTCGGCGTGAGCGCGCGTGCGAACGTGCCGGCTCGCCGCTGCGGCCCGAGTATGGCGCTGAGTCCGCGTCCAGCGCCGGCGGGAGCCTGTTTTGGAACGATCCGGCTCACCGCCTGGCGTGACAGGGCTTTGGAACAGCCTGGTTCAGCGGCCCGGGGTGAGCGGGCCTCACGGCCTCGCTTTAACCGCCAGGCCGCGGGAGCCACCCCAGCGGATCGACCGGTTGGCCGTTCTGCCGCACCTCGAACTGAATGGAGCCGACGCCGCGGCCGTCCACGCCGACTTCGCCGATGGTCTGCCCTTGCGCGACCGCATCTCCTTCCTTCACGAGCAGCGTGCTGTTCTGCCCGTATGCGGTGATGAGCGAGTCATCGTGTTTGATGATGATGAGCGGCCCATAGGCCTCGATGCCCGAACCCGCGTAGACCACGCGGCCGGTGGCGGCGGCCTTGACCGGATCGCCGGGGCGTCCGCCGATCACAATGCCGTTCGAGCGGCCCGCCGCGAACGTCTTCAGGATGGGCCCGCGCAACGGCCATTGCAGCACACCTTGTTGCGGCGCGGCGGAAGCGGCCGACGCGGGTGGCGCGGCCGGCGCCGTCGGGCCGCCGCTTGCGGCGCCTGCGTTGGGCGCCACGCTGGCGGGCGGCGTCACGATGCTGCCCGAGGCCATTGGCGGAGCAACGCGCAGCACCTGGCCCGGCGCGACGGCGGCATTCACCGGCAGGCCATTCCACGTGGCGAGGTCCTGCGCTCCACGGCCATATGCAGATGCAATGCCGGCAAGCGTATCGCCCGGGTTGACGCGGTAGAAGCCGGCCGGCACCGGCACTGTACTGAGCGTGGTGGGCCGCGCTTGCGTGTTGCCGTAGAACGGTGTGCTGTCCCACGGCATGCCGGTGCAGCCGTTCAGTAGCACGGCCAGCGCGCCGGCCGCGAGCAGACGGGTTGCCACCGATGGAGTCCCCGCCCATTGCCATGGTCTCGTCATGTGATGTCCCTCGACATTTTTTGATTCAATCTTGTGATTCGATCGACTTCAATCGATGCCGTAGCATTTGCCGTGCCGCCGCCAGCCACACCAGCAGGCGCCGCGCTCAGACGCTGCCCTCGGCCTCGACCACCAGAATCCGCGCCGCGCCAAGCGGATGCGCGACATGCTCGGTGCCCACCGACGCATAGAACACATCGCCGGTTTCCAGAATCGCCGACTGCTCGACACCGTCTTCGCGGTAGCGCATCTCGACGCGGCCATCCAGCACGGCAAAGACTTCTTCGCCGTCGTTGACGTGCCACTTGTACGGTTGATCGGTCCAATGCAGCCGCGTGGTGATGCCGCCCATGTTGGCGATGTCGAGCGCGCCCCAGGCGCGCGTGGCGGTGAAGCTCTTGCTGCGTATGATCTTCATGGTCCCCAAGGCACTCCTTGCGCCTGCGCCGTGCAGCGCGGGCCGCTATCCGAAACTGACATGGCCGCCCCGCCGAAGGCTGCGGGCGCCACAGTTGAGAACGGCCATTATAAGTCGCGCAGCCAGCGCGCCTCGCGCATGGAGGCGCGGCCGGGAAATGGTGTGACCATTGAATCCTCGTGCCCCTCACCTATACTCAACCTTGCTGCGCCCAGGCGGCGCGGACCCAATCTACCGGATCCCGCAAGGAGTTGACGATGAACAAAGCCACCTTTCTGGCCGTGCAACTCAACGTCGACGACGTCGCCGCGTCGCCGGGACTGGTCGAACTGCTGAACAACCATCTGGTTTTCGCAGCCGACGTCGCCGAAGCTGCGGATGCGCTCGTGCAACTGGCGAGCATCGTCGGACTCGCGAGCGGGGTGGAAGCACGCGTGGAACTTCCCGCGCTTGCCATCGAGCGGCTGCGCGAGGCGCTCGACAACCTGAGCGGCTACGACGAATCCTGGCTGCTTGCGCTCGAACCGAGCCGCGCGCTATTCGACGGCTTAGCCCGGCAACGCACGCTGCATTGAGGCTGCGCTCGCAGACGACATCCGCGTCGCCGCGCAGCCGGGGGTGGCCGGTGGGACCGTGCGTCCATCCGCCCGCGCCATTGATCCTTCGCCTTTCGCTCACCGCCCAAGCACCAGTTTGCCGGAATGCCTGATTGCCGGCGCCGTCTGGTTCTGTCGGGCGAGTCAACTGGAGGAACCGCCGTGAAAAGTCTCCTGAACCGCCGTAGCGTGCTGACCGGTCCATCCCATATTGTGCGGATGGCGCAGAACCCTGCCGCCGCATCCGCTTCGTCCCCCGACGCGAACGCGGACGCAGACGACGTGTCGCGCGGTTTCGCGTCCGGGGCTGCATCCGGCCCGGAGTCGAGACCTCGGGCGGACGTTGGAGCGGACGCCGAGGGCGACTTCAGAGGTGACTGCAAGGCCGACTTCGGGGCCGACCTCGATGGGACTCCTGGATCGGGCGCTGAGGCCGACGGCGTTTCCAGTGCGGCTTCCAATGCTGCAAGTCCTACGGGTGCCGCCGTCGCCCGTCACGGCCCGCGCCCGGTGCTGACTTTGCGGCCGGTCCAAGCGGTGCCGTCGCAGGTCAGCGCGCGCGGCGTGCAGATCGCCAATACCGCCGAAGTCGAATGGCTGGCTGAAGAAGAAGCGCTTACGCCGTTTCGCGTGTTCCGCAGCTTTGCCTACTCGGTCAGCCTGCTGTTTCATGCGAAGGAGCTGGTGTACTACGTCGCGCTATATCAGGAAGGTGCTTTGTGGCGCGCGCTCAAAGCCGCCGACCTCGAAGCCGCCGAAGCCGCGTTCCGTCATTTCGAGGACCAGGCGACGCGCCTGTCGGACTGCGAAACGCGCCGTGCGCAACTCGAGGCGCAGAACGAGCAGTTGGCGCGCATGATCGCGCGCTCGGAGGCCGAAGCGGAGCGGCTGCGCAGCGACCTGCAGCGACGCAGCGCGCAGGAGCAGGCGGCCTCGAACCGGCAGCATCAGGTGCGCAAGGAGGTGTCGCAACTGGAGGCGCAACGCATCGCCGCGCAGGCGCATCTGAACAAGGCGCACCGGCAAATGCAGCAACTCAAGATGACGAGCAACGAAGCCATTCCGCACTTGCCGAGTCGCTGAGTGCGTGGAGCGCGCGGCGCTCAGGGACGCGCGGGTGGGCGGCGCGGGCAGGCCGCGCCCCGCTCAACAACAAAACGCCGCCAAGGCGCAAGCCATGGCGGCGTTCTTCACTACAGCACTTACCTGTCTGCAAGCCGGTGCTTCATCTGTACCAGCTCACTAGTGACCAATTAGTTGCCGAAATAAACGGAGCTACGATCGGTCGTGACTGCGCGGCCTGCTTGCGAGCTGCCGGCGATCGGTGCGCCGTAGCCGCTGTCCGCTACTTGAGCGGAAGCCTGGGCGGTGCCGTTTTCAGCGTTGACACGCGCCTGAGCGGCTTGCAGGTTGGCCGGGTAGTCGGTACGGTCGCTCGCCGGGTTGTAGCCTGCCTTTTCGAGTTGGACCAGTTCGGCGCGCACTTGAGCGCGCGTGACCGGCTGGTTCGATTGAGCAAACGAAGCAACCGGAGCGATCAGAGCAGCGGCGACGACAGCAGCGGAAATAAGAGTCTTCATGATGTATAACCTCCAGAACTTGTTGTGATTCGCTTCGGGCCTTGGTTGTCCCTAGCGCTTGAAAACAAGTTTAGGAGGGAGAGCATCTAGGGGAAACCCCTAAAACGACGAAACTCTATTCCGAAATTTGCAATAGTTGGCTGTTAAACCACATACGGCCCTATCGCGCTCATAGCTGGCGGCAATAATCTGGCCGCCGCATCTCCACCACCGCATCACCGCGCGCGCTCCGTAGTGGATTCGCGCGGCGGTGCGGCGGCTCGCACGCATCAGCTCCAGTTCGCGTGGAAGCTGCCCGGCTTGTCGATACGTTCGAACGTATGGGCGCCGAAGAAGTCGCGCTGCGCCTGGACAAGGTTAGCGGGCAGTCGCTCCGAGCGGTAAGCGTCGAAATAAGCCACTGCGGATGCAAAAGCGGGCACCGGCACGCCCGCGTTGATCGCCGCCACCACCACTTCACGCAAGGCCGTCTGATAATTGCCCGCGATGTCGCGGAAATACGGGTCGAGCAGCAGATTGGCGATTGCCTTGTCCTTCGTGTATGCGTCCGTGATTTTTTGCAGGAAACGCGCGCGGATGATACAGCCGGCGCGGAAGATCTTCGCAATCGTGCCGAAGTCGAGATCCCACTTGTACTCTTCCGACGCGGCGCGCAGTTGCGCAAAACCCTGCGCGTACGAAATGACCTTGCTGAAGTACAGCGCGCGGCGCACCGATTCGATGAAGGCGTCGCGCCCGGCGCCGAGCGGCTTGGCCGTCGGTCCTTCCAGCACCTTGCTCGCGGCCACGCGCTGATCTTTCAGCGACGACAGCACGCGTGCGAACACAGCTTCGGTGATGAGCGGCAGCGGCGCGCCGAGGTCCAGCGCATTCTGGCTCGTCCATTTGCCGGTGCCCTTTTGCGCCGCGCGGTCGAGAATCACGTCGACGAGATCCTTGCCGGTTTCCTCGTCTTTCTTGCTGAAGATTTTCGATGTGATTTCGATCAGATAACTGTCCAGCTCGCCCTGATTCCACTCGGTGTAGACCTTGCCCAGTTCTTCATTCGACAGGCCCGCCACCTGCTTGAGCACCGCATAGCTTTCGGCGATCAACTGCATGTCGCCGTATTCAATGCCGTTGTGCACCATCTTCACGAAGTGGCCCGCGCCGTCCGGGCCCATGTAGGCCACGCACGGTTCGCCGTCCGGCGCTTTCGCGGCGATTTCGGTAAGAATTGGCGCAACCAGGTCGTAAGCGTCGCGCTGGCCGCCCGGCATGATGGACGGCCCTTTCAACGCGCCTTCCTCGCCGCCTGACACGCCGGTGCCGATGAAATGCAACCCGGCCTTTGCCAGTTCCTGATTGCGGCGAATGGTGTCGGTGAAATGGGTGTTGCCGCCGTCGATCAGAATGTCGCCCTTTTCCAGCAGCGGCTTGAGCGACGCGATCGTGGCATCCGTCGCCTCGCCCGCTTTCACCATGAGCAGAATGCGGCGCGGTTTTTCAAGCGACTCGACAAATTCTTCCAGCGTGAACGCCGGCACCAGCTTCCTGTCCGGATATTCGGCGATGAGTTCGTCGGTCTTTTCGCGGCTACGGTTGTAGACCGACACCGCGTGGCCGCGGCTCTCGATGTTGAGCGCCAGATTGCGGCCCATGACCGCTAGCCCCACCACGCCGATTGCCTGTTTGCCCATGTGAATTCTCCAGTGTCCAAAAGTGTCGTGACGCCGCGCCGGAAGCTACTGCGCCGGACGTCGAGGGTGAAAGCATAAAAGAAATGCCGGTTTGCCGCTTGTTATCAGGCAAGCCAGGCCGCTTTCGCCAGGCGGGGCGCCGTCACCGCGCGCCGCCCGCTTGTGCCTGCTTCCTGAATACGAGACTGAAATTGTTGGCCGGCATCGCGACCGGCTCGTCGCATACAAATCCCGCCGACGCCGCAAGCGCCACGACTTCTTCCATGTCGCGCACGCCCCACGACGGATCGCGGCTGCGCAACTGCTCGTCGAATGCCGCGTTGCTCGACGCCGTGTGCGCGCCGCCGCGCTTATACGGCCCGTATAGGAGCAGTACACCGCCTTCGCGCAGATGGCGGCCCGCGCCGGCGAACAGCGCCTCGGCCGCACTCCACGGCGCAATGTGGATCATGTTGATGCACACCACCGCGTCGATCGTGCCGACCTGCCAGTCCGGCTGATGCACGTCAAGCGCAAGCGGAGCGCGCACGTTCGGCGGGCCGTCGTGCGCGATCCAAGCGGCTATCGATTGGCGCGCCTCGATGTCGGCGTCGCTCGGTTGCCAGTCGAGACCTGGCAGCGCCGCAGCAAAGCAGAGGGCATGTTGCCCCGTGCCGCTGGCAATTTCGAGCACGCGGCCAGTCGCGGGCAATACGGTGCGCAATACGGCGAGGATCGGCTCGCGGTTGCGTTCGGCGGAGGGCGAGCGTTGCCGCATCGACGGGACGGGTTCGGTCATGGGATGTGTGAGCGTTCGATTGCGTGAGCTGCGTTGAATTGCATGGGATCGGAAGGCCCTCGCCGCTCAATCTAGCGCGAGACGGCCCGCAAGAGCGGTCAGCATATCGGCGCATGGCGCCGCGATTTTCAGCGCGAGAAGCGGATCCGCACGCGTGCGTCCCAGGTTGATCGCGGCGACCGGCTTGCGCTGCTTTTGCGCCCATACGCAGAAGCGGTAGCCGGAATAGACCATCAACGAAGAACCGACCACGAGCACGGCGTCTGCGGCGTCGAGCGCATGGGAAGCGGCCTCCACGCGTTCGCGCGGCACGCTTTCGCCAAAGAACACCACCGCCGGTTTCAGCAGGCCGCCGCAATTCGCGCACGCCGGCACGCGGAACGTTTCGAGCGCATGCCATTCGAGATGTGCGTCGCCGTCGGCGGCGGTTTCGGCGGTGACATTCAGGAGCGCCGGGTTCTCTGCTTCGAGCGTCTGCTGGATTGCCGCGCGCGAATGCTGCGTTCCGCAATCGAGGCAGATCACGCCGTCGATACCGCCGTGCAACTCGATCACATCGCGGCTGCCCGCGCGCTGATGCAGACCGTCGACGTTTTGCGTGACGAGCGTCGGAACGTGACCCGCGGCCTGAAGACGCGCCAGCGCAACATGCGCGGCGTTCGGCTGCGCCTGCGCGACGACGGGCCAGCCGACCATGCTGCGCGCCCAGTAGCGCCGACGCATCGCATCGGTGCCGAGAAATTCCTGCAGCGTGATGGGCGGCGAGCGCTTCCACTCGCCGTTGTCGTCGCGATAGCCGGGAATGCCGGAGTCTGTGCTGATGCCCGCGCCGGTCAGCACGAAAAGGCGTGGATAGCGCTGCACGAAGTCATGCAGGTCGTCGAGCGTGTGCGAGTCGTTCAAAGGCGCAACGGAGTCGACGGATGCGGGCGGTTGGTCAGTCATGGCGGATGAGTGATGGCTGCGGCGTGGAATATGAACGCGCGACGGCGGGTTCAGCGACGCTTGCGGGCGTGAGGTTGGGCCGGTGGGCTTTTGCGCGGAGCGGTCTGCCGGGGCGTGCTTGGTTGCGGCGTGTTAGGTTGCGGCGTGTTAGGTTGCGGCGCGCTTGGTTGCAACGTGCCTGCGTCAGACTCGTTCGGCCTGCGTGACTCGTTCGGCCTGCGCGCGCTCCGTTCGCCTTTCACCTGTCGCGGCCGCCCCGCTTGCCCTGCTTGCCCCGTGTTTCGCTCCTGCCGCTCCTGCCGCGCCTGCCATTGCGCGAGAGCGATCTCATAGCGCTCGAGCGCTTCGTCGTAGAGATCGAACACGCACGGACTGCAGCCGCTATGGCAACAATCGTCGAGATCGGGCTGCACGGGCGGCTGCGGCTTCGGGTCGTCGGCGGATGCGGCACGGGGCACGGCGAATGACGTCACTTGGATAGGCGGAACAGATAGCGAGGCGCGAGGCGCAAACAACAGGCTGTACAGCGCCCAGTATAAGTGGATCGCCCGCGCCGCGCTGCATGGCGGCCGCGCTCAGCCGCGTCCCACGAACGGCATTTTGCTCGCCATGATGGTCATGAACTGAACGTTCGCCGACAGCGGCAACTGCGCCATATGCAGCACGGCGTCCGCGACATGGCGGACATCCATCAACGGTTCGACCGCGATCTCGCCGTTCGCCTGCGGCACGCCGCGCGCCATGCGCTCGGCCATGTCGGTTGCTGCGTTGCCGATGTCGATCTGCCCGCACACGATGTCGTATTTCCGGCCGTCCAGCGACACGGCCTTGGTGAGCCCGGTAATCGCGTGCTTGGTGGCTGTGTATGCCACGCTGTTCGGGCGCGGCGCATGCGCCGAGATCGAACCGTTATTGATGATGCGCCCGCCGCGCGGATTCTGCGTTTTCATGAGGCCGAACGCCGCGCGCGTGCAGAGAAATGCCCCCGTGAGATTGATGTCGACCACAGAGCGCCATTCGTCGATGTCGAGTTCGTCGATGTCAACCGGCGAACCATTGCGTCCCGCGTTGTTGAAGAGCACGTCGAGCCGTCCGTAGCGTTCGCGGATCGTATCGAACAGGCCGCCCACGCTCGCCGCGTCCGCCACGTCGCACGGTGCGGCCAGCGCCTCGCCGCCGAGCGCGCGCGCCTCTTCGGCCACCGCCTCCAATGCGGCAACTCGCCGGCCGGCGAGCACGACGCTATAGCCATGTTCCGCGAGGCGCAGCGCGCAGGCCCGGCCAATGCCGCTGCCCGCGCCCGTGACCAATGCCACTTTTCTGATTCCTGTCACTGTCACCGCGTGTCTCCCTGTTTGCCGGCCCGCGTGGGCCCGTGCCTTGCACCTTACCGCAGCGCCGGGCTCATCACAAATGCGCACGCCGCGCGCTCGTGACGAAAGCCGACGGGGGAAGGCAAAAAGGCTGCGCGCTCCCCTGGCCGTTCCTGGCCACCGTCGCGGCGGCTCGCGCATCAATGGTATCGTTCGAGGTTGCGTCGGCGCGCCGCGCCGCACGCATTGCGCACGTGGCCCTCGTGGCACCCGCCGATCCGCGCAAGCATCGAAAGCAGGTTGAATACACGTTTTATGAATCCACTGTCCACATCCGACCACGCTCGCCCGGCACCGCTGCGCCGCTGGCCGCAAACCGGCTATCCCGCCATGCTGACCGCCACTGCCGCATGGCACGTCCTCGTGCTGGGCGCGTGGCTCGTGGCACCGCGAGCATGGCCGTGGTGGCTCGCGGCAATCTTCGCGAACCATGCGGTTTTCACGGTGGCCGGGCTGCTGCCGCGCACCTCGCTGCTCGGCCCTAACTGGACGCGCCTGCCCGCCGGCTCGCGCAACGCCGACGCGATAGCACTGACCATCGACGACGGTCCCGATCCCGTCGTCACGCCGCAAGTGCTCGATCTGCTCGACACGCTAGGCGTGCGCGCAACCTTCTTCTGCATTGGAGAGAAGGCGCGGCGTTATCCGCACCTCGTACGCGAGATCGTTGCGCGCGGCCATGCGCTTGAAAACCATTCGCAGGTCCATGTGCACACGTTTTCTGTGACGTTGCCACACGCGCTATTGCGCGAGATCGATGCCGCGCAACGCACGTTCGAAGAACTCAGCGGCGAGCGACCCATGTTCTTTCGCGCGCCGGCCGGCCTGCGCAACATCTTTCTCGAACCGGTGCTGCGCAAGCTCGACCTGCGGCTCGCTGCATGGACGCGGCGCGGCTATGACACGCGCGAGCGCGACCCTGAGGTGGTCGCGCGCCGCCTGCTCGACGGTCTCGCGGCGCGGGACATTCTGCTGCTGCACGACGGCAACGCCGCGCTCACCATTGACGGCAAACCGCTCATTCTTGCTGTGCTGCCGCGTGTCGTCGAAGCAGCTCGCCGGCACAAGCTGCGCTTCGTTACACTGCGCGAAGCACGCGTCGACGCTTGATACCGCGTGCGCCGCAAGCGTCAGACACGGAAGTCCGCCGCCATATCCTCGTCGGAACGCGCTTGCAGCACGCCGCTGCGGCATGCCTTGATGAAGACGTCGTAGTCGCGTTCCACCTGATCCGCGTAACTCGCCGCATAGGCGGCAAGCGCTTCGGCAAATTGATCGCCGCGCCCGATATAGGCGCTCACTTCCACCGCCTGGCCACTTGCCTTCGCATGAGCCCGCGCCATGACCCAGCCGCACAGCTGTGCATAGCCGGTCAGCAGGTCGGTATCGAATAGTTCGATGTTCGCCGACAGCTTCATGTCGCGCAGTTGACGCAAGTAGTAATGCCGCCCGAGGGGACTCGTCGTCCAGCCGAGAAAGATGTCGCTCGCGGCCTGCAGCATGCGCTGTCCGTACACGACGCGCTCACCCTGATGCTTGACCGGTGGCGTCTTGCAGTAGCGCGCGATGACCGACGGCCTCGCCTCCTTCATCTGCAGAAAAAGCGGCTTGCCCATGTGATCGATGAGCAGCACGGCCATGCAACGCGTGCCGACGCTGCCCACGCCCACCACTTTGAACACGATGTCCTGCACGGTGAAGTGCGCGAGCAATTCGCGGCGGTCGTGCGAAATTGTCTTGACGTAATCGCTCCACATGCTGTCGAGCAGCTTGCGTCCGTGCGCGCCTTTCAGCACTTCGGTCTCCTCTTCGGTGAAGAGCGTGTTCGCGCCGAGCACGTGAAAGAGCGCGGGCGGCGCATCGCGAATCACCCAGTGATTACCGTCATGCTCGGCCATCTTTTCGAACAGGCTTTCGTGCGTGCGGCTCGCCGCCTTCTCCATGCCGCGACGCACCGCGCGGCGCCGCTCAGGCGTGAGCGCGGTGTCGGCCATGCGGTCGAACGTGATGCGCTCGTACCAGAGTTCGAGCGCGCCACACTGCGCGTATTGCGCCATGCGATTGCGATATTCGCCAATGGCGGTCATCACCAGATCTTCTGCGCTGCCACGGCTTAAGCGCATGTGCCGCGCGGCAATCACGAGACTCGCAGCGAGACGTTTCAAGTCCCATTCGAAGGGACCAACCGACACTTCGTCGAAATCGTTGAGGTCGAACACCAGTTGCCGCTCGGGCGTCGCAAAGCCGCCGAAATTCATCAGGTGCCCGTCTCCACAGATTGGCATGAGAAGGCCCGTATCGTGCACCTTGCTCAGGTCGTGCGCCTGCAGAATGGCGGTGCCGCGAAAGAACGTGAACGGCGACACGGCCATGCGTCCATAGCGCAGCGGCACCAGGTTCTGCACGCGGCCCTCGCTGCTCTCCTTCAGCAACGGGAGCGGATCGCGCTGTAGTTCGCCGACCGTCCGGTGGCTCGAGCGCTTCGATTTTTCGCGCGCGGCACGGCCACGGGCTTCGCGCTCGGCAATGGTGCTGGCTTTCATGCTCATCTCCGTTCTTCTTGTGGGTTCACTATCCGTTCGAGAGACCTGACGCCCGGTCGCATTGCATGCTAGCAGAGCGATCGGTAAAAAGGTGCGGGCTCTTTTACCGATGCGCACGGCATGCATTCCCTCCTCACTGCGCCCCTGCAAATTTCCGCTTTCGGTGTTGCCCTCACTTCAGCATTCGCCTTTCGAGCCGTTTACCAGTACATGCGGAAATTCAGTGACGCACGCCGAGGCCCTGTGAAAAAGGCTTCTCTCGATGCATGACGTGCGGCGCGCCAGATAACGGAGAAATTATGTTTGTCGCAATTGGCTGGCTGTTGGTGATCGGCTCCGTCATAGGGAGCTTCGTTGGTGTGGGCGGCCATTTGCCGGCCCTGATACAACCGTTCGAATTGCTATGCATTTTTGGTGCAGCGATTGGCGCGTTCGTCGTCAGCAATCCGACCTCGACGTTGAAGAAGACGCTGAAGGCCATTCCTTCGTGCTTCAAAGGCGGCGGCTATACGAAGGAAAAGTATCTCGAGTTGATCGCGCTGCTGTACGAGCTGCTTCAGAAGGCACGCAAGGAAGGCATGATGTCGCTCGAAGCGGACGTGTTCGCCCCTGAAGAAAGCGTGATTTTCCAGAAGTACCCGCACGTTCTCGCCGATCACCATCTGCTCGATTTCATCGTCGACTATCTGCGCATGATGTCGGGCGGCAACGTCAATGTGCTCGAAGTGCAGGACCTGATGGACGAAGAGCTGGCCACGCATCACGCCGAGGCGTCGGTGGCGGCCAACGCGATCCAGAAAATGGCGGACGGGCTGCCGGCCTTCGGCATTGTCGCGGCCGTGATGGGCGTAGTGCATACGATGGGCTCCGTGGGCGCACCGCCTGCCGTGCTCGGCGAGATGATCGCGGGTGCGCTCGTCGGAACCTTCCTCGGCATTCTGCTCGCGTATGGATTCATCGGTCCGCTCGCAGATCTGCTGAATGCGAAGGGCCGCGCCGAAGCCAAGCCGTTCCAATGCGTAAAGGCGGTGCTGCTCGCGTCGTTGTCCGGCTACGCGCCGCCCATTGCCGTGGAGTTTGGCCGCAAGGTGCTGTTCACCGCGGACCGTCCGAGCTTCCAGGAACTGGACGACGCCGTGCGCGCCACCAAGTCGCCGAAGCCTGCCGCAAGCGGAGCCGCATAATGACGCAAAGACGTTCACGCGGCTCGCAGGATCAGGAAGCGCCGCCGCCGATTATCGTGCGTCGCTCGAAAAAGGGCGACGACCACGGCGGCCATCACGGCGGCGCATGGAAAATTGCCTACGCCGACTTCGTCACCGCGATGATGGCCTTTTTCCTGCTGATGTGGCTGCTCGGCTCCACGTCGAAGTTCGACAAGCAGGGCATCGAAGACTACTTCAACACGCCGCTGTCGAGCCTGCTCGGCGGCAGCCAGGGGACAGCCGCCGCGCGCCCGAACGTGATAGAAGGCGGCGGGCGCGACATTTCCGACACACGTCCTGGCGACGGCAAGAAGACGCAGATCGAACCGGCCACGCCGGCGAATGTGGTGCCCACGGTGGCGCCCGCCGACGCGGCGCGCTTGCAGCAACTGAAGGAAAAGCTCGTTTCGCTGATCGAGCAAACCCCTGCGCTGAAGGCGTTCAAGGACCAGATCCGCATCTCCATCACGAATGAAGGTTTGCGTATCGAGATTGTCGATTCGCAGAACCGCCCGATGTTCGCGTCGGGCAGCCCGCGGCTGCAAACTTATGCGGTTGCGATACTCACCCAGATCGGCGCGGCACTGAACGACGTGGAGAACCGCATTTCGATTGCGGGCCACACGGACGCGGTGCCCTATACCGGCGGACCGGTCGGCTATTCGAACTGGGAGCTGTCGTCCGAGCGCGCGAACGCGGCGCGCCGCGCGCTGGTTGCCGGCGGCATGCATGGCGAGAAGCTGCTGCAGGTTCGCGGCCTCGCGGACGTGCTGCCCTTGAACAGCAATGTCGTCGATGAACCGACCAACCGGCGCATCAGTATTCTGGTAATGAACAAAGCCGCGGAGCAGGCGTTCTTCCACGACGGCGGCCGTACCTCGATCGACGAAAGCTCGCCGGCCAATGCAGCGATCCCCGCAATCGCGGCGCGCGTCCGCCCGGCTCCGGGCGCGACGATCGTCCGCTAGCGCTTTAGCCGCGCGTCTTGCGGCGCCTCGCGCTCATGTCGAGCTCCACCCATGTCGGCGCGTGGTCGCTGGCGTGCGCTTCGCCGCGCACCCAGCGGTCGACGCCCGCGTCGCGCAGACGCGGCGCGAGATCCGGGCTCAGCAGGATGTGATCGATGCGTAAGCCCGAATTCGTGTCCCAATGGCGGCGAAAATAATCCCAGAAGGTGTACACGCGCTCGTCGCCGAAATGCTTGCGCAGCGAGTCTGTCCAGCCTTGTGCAAGCAGGCGCTGGTAGCGTTCGCGGCTCTCGGGCTGCAGCAGCGCGTCTTTCAGCCATGAGCGCGGGTTGTAGATGTCTTCGTCGGTGGGTACGACGTTGAAGTCGCCGGCCAGCACGACCGGATGCCCGCTCCTGAGCAGATTCGCCGCGTGCTCGATCAGATGGTCGAACCATTTCAGCTTGTATTCGAACTTGGGACCGGGCTGCGGATTGCCGTTCGGCAGATAAAGACAGCACACGAGCAGACCGCCCACGGCCGCTTCCAGATAGCGGCTGTGCGTGTCCGCCTCGAAACCCGGCAAGCCGCGGCGGCTTTCCAGCGGCGCCTCGCCCTTCGACAGAATCGCCACGCCGTTCCATGCGCTCTGGCCATGCCAGATGGCGTGGTATCCGGCGTCGCGCAATGCGTCGGCGGGAAACGCGCTGTCCACCGCCTTCAATTCCTGCAGGCAGACAATGTCCGGCGCCTCGCGCTCGAGCCATTGCACGAGCGCCGCCTGGCGCGAACGAATTCCGTTGATGTTGAACGTCGCAATGCGCAGCGTGGCCACGGCAACTCCTCCCTGCAACCAGCTTATTTCGACGACGCCTCGCTCGACACATGCGAAGCCGCTTCATCGCACCACTCCATCGCCCACGATCTCGCGCAGGAAATTGCATCGGCTTCGTTCGGGAAGGCGTCGATGTCGCCGGAATCGTGCGAGCGGAAATGCTCGTTTTTCTGCGGTATGCGAGTGATCCGGGCACGCGCGTAATAAACGCCTTCGTCCGCGTGGCGTGCCCGGCAATCGATATGAAAATGCCTGTAGTCGAACTGCATCGGTTGTCCTCTGGAACGCGCTTGTTGCTGTTCAGCGGTAGCATCGTTCATACCCGCGGCCGGGCCGGTCGGTCAGGAAACCACGCGCGCAACGCAACGGCCCTGCGCGTGTGGTCTGCCATCGTCAGCGAACGCGCCTCAGTTCGGCACGTTCACCGCCCCGTTTGCCACCGTGATCGCATTGCCGCCAGGGCTCGCCGCAATGGCCGGCAGATTCGCGGTGGTCAATGCGGGCGCGGCGCCGGGCATACCGCCGCGCGGCACCGTATGAACGACCTGCGACGGCGGCAGCGGCGTGCCGCTTTTCAGGTGGCTCCACATCAGGTTGAGCGCCTGAATGTTGTAGTAGTGCAGCGGCACGAAGCGCGTGTCAAAGCCTGCCACGCCAAGAAACGCGTCGAAATGCTGACCGTTGGTGATTTCGTAGAACGACAGCCTGCTCGCCCCGCCCTCCACCAGTTGATTCGTTGCCAGGTACGGCCGCGACGCATGGTTGATCGGCACGAGAGCGTCCGCGCGGCCTTGCACGATGATGGTCGGCTTGCCATGCAGGTTCGCGTTCACCTTGATCGCTTCCACGTTCGTGGTGAGCGTGCCGTTGGTCCACAGCGTGCGCAGACAGGCCGCGCCTACGTAGCTTGCGTCGACCGTCGCGAGACGGTGATCGAACGCGCCCGCCGTGCCCGCGTTGTAGACCAGATTGATGCCGTTGGTAGGCGGCACACCGTTGCCGGTGCCGAACACGGTGAGCATCGGCGAGACGGCGGGCGTCACGCCAGCCGCGCCGGTCGAACTTGTCGTGCCGAAGCTGAAATTGCACAGGTTGTCGGTCACGCTCGCTTTTGCATAGGCGTTCGCGTAAGTCACCGCCACGGCCGGCACCGCTTGCGAGTCCCACATCGGCGCGTGCAGCAGATCGGAATCGGTCTGATAGCCGTTCTGATGCAGCAGTGCCAGCGCATTGGTCGCCTGGGTTGCCGTGTCGCCGCCCGTGATCACGCCGTTGGCCGCGAGCGTCGTGCAGCGCGCGGTGCGAATCGCGGTGGTGGTGGCGAGCGGCAGAGTCGTCAGATAGGGTGCACCGGTCGCCGCCGGCGCAAGTGCGGCGCAGGGTTCGAGCAGGTTGGCGAGCGTCATGTAGTCGGCAAGCGGCTTGCCGACTGCGCCGACGGGCACGCCGCCCTGCGAGACCGACACCTGTGAAGGCACACGCACGTTGATTTGCGGCTCGCCCACCACGACTGCGTTGATAAGGCCGGACGTGTCCTGTTCCGCTGCGGCAAGCGCAGCGCCGCCGCCGTTGCTGACCGATGCCGCGATGGTCAGAACGCTGCCGGGTTTGTAGCGCACCGTGCGGGTCGAGCCGTTCAACGCGCCATATGAATCGTTGAGCGCCCAATAGGCGAACTGGATCGCCTGCAAGGTGTTCTTGCCCCAGTCCTGCTCGGGGTTCTGCTGCGAGTGCGCGTGCTTGAACGCGTAGCGGTTCGGGAACTGGCTGTTGAAGGTCGCGAGATCGGTGTTGCCGAGGTTCGCCGTGAAGAGGCTCGCCTTGCCCGCGGCGCTCGCGTCCTGCAAGGTGCCGTCGATCAGCGTGACGCGATTCGTCGACAGTTCATGCGCGCCGTTGCCCGATCCCTTGTCGGTGTACGCAACCGCGCAGCCACGCTTGAGGCCCCACTCGCCGGCGGCCGAAATGGCACCGTACACGCCGCGCGAACCCGACGACGTGGCGGTGACAATGCACGGTTGATCCGCATTGAAACTCGCCGGAATCTGCACGAGTACGCTGACATTCTGCTTACCGCTGCCGTTGTCCGCGAAAGCCAGGTACTCCTTGCCTGCAATCTTGCCTTCGCCCAATGTGTCGTTGCCGTTCAGGTCGACATTGGGGCCCCAGAAGCGTCCATAGCCGCCGTTGCTCGTCATGTCGACGAGCGCGCGATAGTTCGACCAGATCGCGAGCCGCCGCAGTTCGGCGGCCGTGGGCTGCGCCGGGTTGGCAATGGCGGGTGCAGTTGCCGCTGCGAGTCCGGTTTTACCGAGTCCGGCCGTGAGCAGATCGTCACTATTGCCGTCATACGACTGCGTTCTGACCGTGCCGACTACAAAGCCCGGCAACGCGTTCGCTTGCGGTGGCGGTGGACCGTCGTCGTGCCCCCCGTGGCATGCGCTCACACCGAGCGCGACGACGATTGCAATGGACAGCGCGGACCTGCTTCGAAGGGCTGATGTCATCTGTGCTTGTCTCCATTATTTGCAATACCGTTTTGCGCGCCTGCGTACACGCAGCGGCGCAGGGTTTGCTACCCTGAATTGTTCTCGCACGACACTTCGTATAGCGACGCATCGCCAGCCTGCATTGACCTTTCAGCGGAGTCAATAGAACGTTATGGCAAGAGACAACGAATGTGCAAATTCGGGCGACGACGCCGCCTTGCATCTACCTTCGCGGCGCCGTTTTCTACAATCGGCCGCGGCGGCGGCCACCGTCGGTGCGGCACCGCACCTTCGCGCGCAAAGCCCGGTGCCCGCAGTGTCGGCCTCTCAGGTGCCCGTAGCGCAGCCAGTACCGGCGAGGCCCGTCGAGCTCAACGTGAACGGCCGCAGGTATTCGCTACAACTCGAACCGCGCGTGACCCTGCTCGATGCGCTGCGCGAGTATGCCGGGCTGATGGGCACTAAGAAAGGCTGCGACCGCGGACAATGCGGCGCATGCACGGTAATCGCGAACGGACGCCGCATCAACTCGTGCCTGACGCTTGCAGTCATGCACGAAGGGGACACCATCACCACAGTGGAAGGGCTTGCAAGCAACGGCGCATTGAGTCCGCTACAGCGCACGTTCATCCAACATGACGCATTCCAGTGCGGCTACTGCACACCAGGGCAGCTGTGCTCGGCGACAGCGTTGCTGGACGAGTTTCGCAACGGCGCAGCGAGCGTCGCTACTGTGGATGTGCGCAAACGTCCCACCCAACTTTCCGACGACGAGATTCGCGAACGTATGAGCGGCAATATTTGCCGTTGCGGCGCCTATGCGAACATCGTGGCCGCGATACGCGCAGCGCATGAGGGCAATAGTGCGAACGCTAGCGCGAACGCGGCCGGCGCCGAACGTCATGTCGATCACGGGCAACACGATCGATCCGACAACCCCGACCAAGCGTGAGGCCGAGCGAATGGATGCGATTTCCTACGAACGCGCCGCCGATATCGCCGCTGCAGTGCGAGCGGCACAGCAACCGGGCACGGTCTTCATCGGCGGCGGCACGAACCTGCTCGATCTGATGAAGGGCGGTGTCGAACGACCCGCACGGCTCGTCGATATCACGCATATCAGCGGACTCGACGACGTCGCGACGCTACCGGGCGGCGGCATTCGCATCGGTGCGCTGGTGCGCAACAGCGACGCCGCGAATCATGCGTTGGTGCGCGAACAGTATCCCCTGCTGTCGCAGGCGTTTCTCTCCGGCGCGTCGGCGCAACTGCGCAATATGGCGACCGTTGGCGGCAATCTGCTGCAACGTACCCGCTGCGCTTACTTTTACGACACCGCGTTTTCACAGTGCAACAAGCGCCTGCCGGGCAGCGGCTGTGCGGCGCTGGAAGGCCACAACCGCATGCACGCGATTCTCGGTGCCAGTTCGCAGTGCGTGGCGGTGAACCCATCGGACATGAGTGTCGCACTCGCCGCGCTCGACGCCGTGGTGCGCGTGAGCGGGCCGGCCGGCGAGCGCAGCATTCCGTTCGCCGAGTTTCACCGGCTGCCCGGCGACAGGCCCGACCTGGATACCACGTTGCGTCCCGGCGAACTGATCACGGCGGTCGATCTTCCGCCGCCGCTTTTCAGCGCGCATTCGCATTACCTGAAAGTGCGTGACCGCGCCAGTTACGCATTCGCGCTGGTGTCGGTGGCCGCCGCATTGCAGATGGACGGCGAGCGCGTGCAGACCGCGCGCATCGCGTTGGGCGGTGTCGCGCATAAACCATGGCGGGCGAGCGCCGCCGAGCAGATGCTCAACGGCCAGCCGCTCACGCAAGCCACGCTGACCCGTGCGGCGGCCGCAGCGTTAAGCGACGCGAGGCCGCTCGTCGGCAACCGCTTCAAGGTGCAGCTCGCGCAACGTGCCATCGTGCGCGCGGTCAACGAGGCCGCCGGCCGCCCGGGAGGTGTCGCATGAATCTGATCGGTCAACCGTTCGACCGCACCGACGGTCTGCTCAAAGTGACCGGCGAAGCGCGTTATGCGGCGGAGTTTCCGGAAGCGCGCCTTGCGCATGCAGTGCTCGTCACGAGCACCATTGCACGCGGCACCATTGCGTCGATCGACAAGAGCCGCGCCCAGGCAATGCCGGGCGTACTGCTCGTGATGACGCATGAGAACGCGCCGCGTCTGCCGAACGGCGGCAAGGCGCAACTGGCGCCGCCGGCGGGGCGCCGTCTGTCGCTGCTGCAGGACAACGAAGTGCATTACAGCAACGAGCCGGTTGCGGTGGTCGTCGCGGACACGCTCGAACATGCGACCGATGCCGCACGCCAGTTGCGCATTACCTACCGGGCGGCTGCGGCCACGCTCGACTTTGCGCAGGCAAAGGCCAACGCACATGCCCCCGACAAACCCCAAGGACGGCAGACGGATACGCAGCGCGGCAGTTTCGAGGACGGCCTGCAAAGCGGCGCCGTGCATATCGACGCGACGTACACGACACCCATCGAGCATCACAACCCTATGGAGCCGCACGCCACGATGGCGCGCTGGGACGGCCCGCAACTCACGCTCTACGATTCGACGCAAGGCGTGAGCGGCGAGGTGCAGGCGGTCGCGAAGACGCTCGGCATTTCCCCCGCGGACGTGCGCGTGATTTCGCCGTTCGTCGGCGGCGGCTTCGGTTGCAAAGGCTCGTCGTGGTCGCATGTGTCGTTATGCGCGATGGCTGCGAAAGAGACCGGGCGTCCCGTGCGGCTCGTGCTCGAACGGCCGCAGATGTTCGGTCCGGTCGGCGCGCGCCCGCGCACCGAACAGCGCCTCGTGCTGGCCGCGCGGCGCGACGGCACGCTCACCGCCATGCGCCACGACAGCATCTCGAACACGTCGATGATCGAGGACTGGACCGAGACCTGCTGCATGGTCACGCGCATGCTGTACGCGGTGCCGAACCAGGTGACCACGCACCGGCTCGTGCCGCTCAATGTGGGCACGCCGACGTTCATGCGCGCGCCGGGCGAAACCACCGGTTCGTTCGCGCTCGAGTCGGCCATGGACGAACTCGCCGTGGCGCTCAGGATGGACCCGCTCGCCTTGCGTTTGAAAAACTACGCGGAGGTCGATCCGCAGGAAAACAAGCCTTGGTCGGGCAAGTCGCTGCGTGAGTGCTATCAGCTCGGCGCCGAAAAATTCGGCTGGTCGCGGCGCAATTCCACACCGCGTTCGATGCGTGACGGCAACGCGCTGATCGGCATGGGCATGGCGACCGCCACGTATCCAGCCAATCGCAGCGAGGCCGGCGCGTCGGCGCGAATTCTGCCCGACGGCACCGCGATGGTAGCCTCGGGCACCCAGGACATCGGCACCGGCACGTACACGGTGATGACCCAGGTCGCCGCCGACGCGCTCGGCTTCGCGCCGGAGAACATCCGCTTTGCGCTCGGCGACTCGTCGCTGCCGAAGGCGCCGGTGTCGGGCGGCTCACAGTCCGCGGCGAGCGTCGCGCCGGCCGTGCGGGAGGCGGCGAACGCGGCGCGTGCGCAACTGATTGCACTCGCGCTCGCCGACCCCGCGTCGCCAGTACACGGCCTTGCGCTCGACGACATTACCGTGCAGAACGGCTGGGTGACGAGCCGCTCGCAACCGACGCGGCGCGACCCGGCTGCGGCGATCATTGCGCGCGCGGGCGGCAAGCCGATTGAGGCCACGTCTACCGTGAAGCCCGGCGACGAGAAGCAGAAGTACTCGTTTCACTCTTTCGGCGCGGTGTTCGTCGAAGTACGCGTGGACGCGGACCTCGGCACGATTCGCGTGCCGCGGGTGGTCGCAGTGTATGACGTGGGGCGCGTGCTAAACGAGAAGACCGCACGCAGCCAGATGCTCGGCGGCATTGTGTGGGGCGTGGGTGCGGCATTGCAGGAAGAGTCGTGGCTGGATACGCGTTATGGGCGCTTTACCAACGCGAATCTCGCGGAGTACCACGTGCCGGTGAACGCGGACATCGGTTCGCTCGACATTACGTTTCTCGACCGGCCGGACCCGCATATCAATTCGCTCGGAGTTCGCGGCATCGGCGAGATCGGCATTACCGGCGTATGTGCAGCGCTGGCGAATGCGGTGTACCACGCAACCGGCGTGCGGGTGCGCGATTTGCCGGTCACGCTCGACAAGGTCATGCAGACGGCACGAGTCTGAGCCACGCGGCCGCTTGCCTCGCCGTGCGTTGCGCCGCACAATCGGAAGCATTTCATTGACGGGTGCTTCCCATGGCTTATGCGTCGCTTGCCACTGGCCTGTTGCTTGCCGCGGGCGTCGGCTCGCGTTTTGATCCCCACGGCGTGCAGAACAAGCTGCTTGCGCGCCTGCCCGACGGCACGCCTGTCGCTGCGGAAGCCGCGCGGCGGCTGTTGCTGGCCGTGCCTAAGGTGCTGGCGGTGGTGCGGCCAGGCGCCGAAGCGCTCGCGCGTCTTCTGAACGACGCGGGCTGCGACGTAGCATTCGCTCCCGCCGCCCAACGCGGCATGGGAGCAAGCCTCGCTGCCGGCGTGCAGGCGAGCGAGGACGCCGAGGGCTGGATCGTCGCGCTCGCGGACATGCCGCGCATTCAGCCATCGACTATCGAAGCGGTTGCGCGTGCGCTCGACGGCGGCACTGGCATCGTCGCGCCGTTTTATGCGGGGCAGCGTGGGCATCCGGTGGGGTTTAGTGCTGTGCATCGCGAAGCGCTGCTCTCACTCGACGGCGACAGCGGCGCGCGTTCGCTGCTGGCTTCGGAACGGCTGATGCGGCTCGATGTCGACGATGCGGGCATTCTGCGCGATGTGGATACGCCGGAGGATTTGCGGGGGATTTGAGCGCGGGGCGGGGGCGATGTGTGGTACGGCATTGGGCGCGGCGCCGCGCACCGAATAAGACCCGGGCTCATCGCGAGCATCGAGCGCGGGACCTTCGGGCTCCAACCACAATGGCCACGCCGCCCGCCAGGAAAACAACGCGCGTTCAAAGCAGCCCCGCGACGCCGGTTAGGCACAGCCCTTGCGCAGGACCACGCACTCACACCTGTCGCCACTCTACTGCACGTCAACTGCGAATCAATCGCGCAACTCGCTGCAATTGCGCCTAAGCTGATGTGACGCCGCCATTATCACGCCCGATTCCGCCAACCCTCACGCGGCACATGCGTTTCGAACCACCGACTGCCCATGAGCGAAACCAGCCCGCGCCTTTTCATCGTGTCACCGCATTTCGACGACGCCGTCTTCAGTTGCGGCGCATTGCTCGCCGCCCATCCGGACGCCGCGGTCTGCACCGTGTTCGCCGCGCCGCCCGAGCATACGATGCACACCGAATGGGATGAAAAGTCGGGCTTTGGCAATGCGCATGAAGCGATTCACGAGCGCACGTTCGAAGACAACCGCGCGCTTGAAGTGCTGGACGCGATCCCGCTGCGCATGCCGTTTCGCGAGAGCCAGTATGCCGATTCGCCGTCGATCAGCAAAATGGCGGCGGAGCTGGAGGAAACCATTTATCGAACCACGGCCAACACGTTGCTGATGCCGCTCGGCTTGCATCACGACGATCATGTGCGTGTGTTCGAAGCCTGCTGCGAGATTCTGCCGCGTCTGTCGCATCTCGCGTGGTTCGGCTACGAAGAAGCGATTCACCGCCGTACGCCAGGCGTCGTGCAGGCGCGTCTTGCGGATCTCGCACAGCGCGGCATCGTGGCGACGCCCGCCAATCCCAGCGGCGGCCACACCATCGACCCACAGCGCCGCGCAGAACTCAAGCGCGAGGCGGTGCATGCGTATCAGAGCCAGTTGCGCGCCTTCGGCCCGGGCAACTACGACGACGTGTTCGCCGCCGAGCGTTACTGGCAACTGAGCGTGGGTCGTCGTGTGAAAAAATGAGCGGCGCGCAAGCGCAAGATGACGGGGCGATAAGCGCGAAGAAGCGCGCCAACGGAATGGCGTGGCGCACAGTTCGACTCGCGCCGCAAACCCTAGGAAAAAGCGTCTACGCTTGAAGAGAACGGCACGCGCCGCCACGCACAGTTTTCCACACAGGTGATGCAATGAGCTTCGACATGCATACAAGCCCGATTCCCGACCCCAACGCCGACCCCACGCGCGATCCAGAAGGCGATCCGCTGACGCCGCCGTCGCCCGGCCATCACACCGAGGAGCCGCAGCGCCCGGAAGGGCCGCCGGACAAAGATCCGGTGTGAATGGCCGGCGGCCGGCGGCCGGCCGCCGCTGCGTCAACCGTTGCAATGGGAGTGGCGGCCGCGCTAGCGCGCAGTAGCCGCGTCGGTTGCGTCAGTTGCATCGATCGCATTGGCCGCACCGGCAAGATGCGCCGCGCAAGGCGCATCGAGCGCATGAGCCCCCGGCCGCGCCATGCGCACCGGCGGCGCTGCAATCAGCTCGTGAGTTCGGTGAAGCCCTGCAACAGGCGGTCAATGTCGGCGGCGTGGATGTTGCCCATTGTCGAGATCCGGAACAGTTGCGCCGATAGTCCGCCCTGCCCCGCATAGATGACGAAGCCGCGCGCCTTCAGTGCATCGTGCAATTGCGGGTAGTTGACGCCGTTCGGCAGCCGATACGCGCGCAGCACGACCGACGACTCCTGCGGCGCCAGCACACTGCCGATGCCGCGCTCGGCCAACCCCGCGCGCACCTGTTCGGCCAGTGCGGCGTAGCGGGCGTGGCGCGCGCGCCAGCCGCCTTCGTCGGCGATTTCGCGCAGTGCCTCGACGAGCGCGTAGTACGCGTGCACCGACGGCGTGAACGGCGTATTTCGCTGATCCTGCAAACGGGCGAGCCTGCCCAGGTCGAGGTAGTAAGTGCGGCTCGCCGCCTGGGCGAGCGCCGCACGGCGCACCAGCACGAACGATGCACCGGGCACCCCGTGCAGACACTTGTTGGCAGTCGCGGCCACGGCGTCGAGACTCGCGTCGGCGAAGTCGATTGCTTCGGCGCCGAAGCTGCTCACGCCGTCCACCAGCAAACGCAGGCCGCGCGCGCGGCACAACGCACCGAGCGCCGCAATGTCGTTCAGACGCCCCGTGGTCGTTTCATGGTGAATCACCGCAACATGCGTGAACGCCTTGTCCGCGTCGAGGCGTTCAGCGATTTTCGCGAGGTCCGGCGCCTGCATCCACTCATGCTTGAGCACTTCGTGCGCGATGCCGTATTGCGCGGCGATCTGCGCGATGCGCTCGCCATACACGCCGTTTTCCACCACCAGCAACTTGCCGTTTTGCGGCACCAGCGCGGCCGTCATGCTTTCGACAGCGGCCGTGCCCGAGCCTGTCATCAGCACGGCCTGCCACTCGCTGGCGTCGAGACCGTACAGATCGACAAGACGCGTGCGCGCCTCTTCCTGCAGATCGAAGAACTCGCTTTCGCGGTGACACAGGTCTGTCTGCAACAGGCTATTGCGGACGCGTTCGGTGAGCGTCACCGGGCCGGGATTGAGCAGCAGCATGAGCGCTTCCTTTGTGACTTCAGCCGGCGCCAATGTGGCGCATCAGGCGCGCTTTCACATCGGGCGGAGTGATGGTGGGACGCGGCAAGCCGTCCGGCGTGCCACGGCGAATCGCGAGGCGCGCAAAGCGTGGGCCATGGAGCGGCGCGAATTCGAACAGTTGATCGAGCACGGCCGGATCGTCGCTTTCCACCGCGGACGCATAGCCGCACGCCGCGGCCACGCCCGCAAACGAGACTTGCGACGAGACGGTCGCCTGGCCGCCCGTGGAGTCGTGCGCGCCGTTGTCGAGCAGCACATGCGTGAGGTTCGACGGCCCGTAAGCGCCGAGCGTGGCAAACGCGCCCATGCGCATGAGCGCGGCGCCGTCGCCGTCGAGCGCGACAACATGCAGATCCGGACGCGCAAGCGCGAGGCCGAGTGCGAACGGCGTCACGCAGCCCATCGAGCCGACCATGTAGAGCTGGTTCGGACGGTCGTCGATAGCGTAAAGCTCGCGGCCGCAAAAACCGGTTGACGCGAGCACCACGGTCGACTCGAGCGGCGTATGCGCGATTACTTTTTTCAACGCGTCGTGCCGCGACGCCAGTTCGCTCGCGGCCACGCTGCGGAACTGCGAACGCGCGGCCGCCGGCACGCGCCGCGCGCCGGCGGGGCCCGCCTTCAGTTCGTACGGTGCGACGCTGCCCTTTTGCATGACGAGTGCATACGGACGGCCGGTTTCGTCCATATGGGCGATGGCGCGATCCAATGCCGGGCCGATTGCCTCAGCTTCCGTGGGAAAGGTCTCCCACGGAATTTCCATCGTGTCGAGCATCGCGGGCGTAACGGGGCCCATCAACGCATGCTGCGGTTCGTCGGCGACGCCCGGCTGACCGCGCCACGTGACGATCAGCAGTTGCGGCAGACGGAAGGTCCACGTCAGCGAGGTAAGCGGGCTCACCGCGTTGCCGAGCCCGGAGTTCTGCATCATGGTGATGCCGCGGCGCCCATTACGGGCGCCGAGCGCGACGCCCGCGATCAGCGCGACGGCGTCGCCTTCATTGGCCGCCGACACGTAGTGCAGCGACTCGTCCTGCAACACATAGTTGATGAACGGCGTCAGGTACGAGCACGGCACGCCGGCATACCAGTCGAAGCCGCGCTCGCGCGCCGCCTCGACGAACTGTGCTGCTTCGATCATTGCGCGGCTCCGTTCGCTGCGTCAGCGGCCGCACCGCCGACGGACGCCGCGAGCAGCGTCTGCCCGTGCGCGAAGTCGCCCGCGCGGCGGAAGTCTTCCAGATCGTTGACGCCGCGCCAGTGGCCGTGCACGTATTGCACCTCGATGGACTCACCCGCTTCGATCAGCGCATTCAGCAGCGCGGGCATGTCGAGCGACGCGAAATCGGCGCGCGCCTGCAACTCGCGCATCACGGTCTGCAGACGCTCACGCCCTGCGCCGCGCACGTTCAGAAGACCGACCCAGCGGCCATGCGGCGTCTGTGCAGCACTCGCCGACGACGCCTCCTGCCCGCTCGACACATGACGCAATACGACCTTGTTGCCGAAGAGACCGCGGTCGTCGGCTGCCGAGCACCACGCGAAGTCGCGCACGCTCGCGTTTTCCGCGTCGGTCAGCGACGAATCCACCACCACGCTGAACGCCGCGTCGCTCTCCACCAGATCGCGCAGAATGTAGCTGCGGAACAGCAGGTCGCCGTAGGAAATCACGGTGTCGCCGGAGAGCTTGTCGAGCGCACAGGCGAGCGACGCGAGCTCGCCCGTCTCGGCATGCTTGTCGTTGACCACCAGCTTGATGCCGGCCGTGTCGATCGCATCGGCGCGATAACCGCCGACCACGGTGATGTCGTTGACGCCCTGCTTCTTGAATGCGTCGACGAGCCAGCGCAATAGCGGCTTGCCTGCCACCGGCAGCATGACCTTCGGGCGGTCTTGCGTGACGGCCTCGAGGCCCTTGCCGCGGCTCGCCGCGAGCACGACGGCGGAGCCCGCCGCCCGGCCGCCCGACAGATAGCGGTCTTCGGCTTCCGAATATTCGTCGGCGTCCTGCAAGCGGAAAATTTCGTTGACGGCCGCGATGCGGTCTTCGACGTTCACGAGTGTTTCGCTCGTATGGATTTCGCGCGCCACCGCCTGCATTGCGGAGGTCGCCGCGCGAATCAGATGGTTCGCCCAGATCACCGTGCTGATGCCGGCTTCGCGGAATACTTCTGTCGGCGTGCTGTAGTACTTCGTCGGCACGATGACGAGCGGCGCGCGGCCGGCCCATTCGCGCGCGAACTCGAGAATTTCGTCGGGACGCGAGAGCTTGCTGTGAATCAGGATGGCGTCCGCACCGGCGCAGCGATAGGCTTCCGCGCGGCGCAACGCCTCTTCCATGCCCCAGCCCGCGATCAGCGCTTCCACGCGCGCGACAATCGAAAAATTCTCGTCCGACTGCGAGTCTTTGCCGGCCTTGATCTTGCCGCAGAATTCGTCGATGTCGGCAAGCGGCTGCGCCTCACCGTTGATAAAGCTATTGGTTTTCGGAAACTGCTTGTCTTCGATGCACACGCCGGCAATGCCACGCTGCTCGAGCTTGCGCACCAGACGGCGCACATTGTTGAAGTTGCCGTAGCCGGTGTCACCGTCGAGCAGGATCGGCAGGTCGCTCGCGTCGGCCATGAATTCGAGGTTGTCGACCACCTGGGTCCAGCTTGCTTCGTTGTTGTCGCGCACGCCGAATTGCGCGGAGATGGCGAGTCCCGAGCCCCAGATCGCCTTGAAGCCGGCCTCGCGAACGATGCGCGCGGAAAGGCCGTTATGGGCCTCCATCATGAATTCGAGTTCGTTGCTAACGAGCATCTGGCGCAGGCGTGCGCTGCGGGAAGCGGAAACAAAAGCGGGTTCGCGGGCGTTCATTTTATGCACTCCTGGTGGCGGCCTACTGCGGGCTACTTGGCGCTCTTTTTTGCCCGACTGGCGACTGGAAAATGGCGACTATAGCGGAATTTTCATTTATTCGTCATGGGCATGGCCAAGGTTTTTGAGGCGTGCGGTTAAGTGGAGAAATGTGTCATTTTTTGCGGAAACCGCCTACGTGCTTTCCATTTTTCTCCAGAGCGCGTTAATTCAAACTCGCCGCGGAAAAACACCATTCGATTTCGCTTCCGCGCAACAGAAAAATAAATTCCGTCAATCCCCGCGCCGAATCACGCGATTTGATTTCCGCGCAATCAGCAAATAGCCGCGCACCTTGGCAGACCTTGGCGCATCTTGGTTTAGTCAGACGAAACACCCGTGCCAGCAGGGGTTTCCCCTCCCTCAGGAACAACCTGAAAGCTGCCGTTAAACGACTCAGCAACACCAAACCATCCGATCGACCTTTTTGCCAAGCACCACCCTTTGCCATGACTCTGAACAAAAAACTGGCCTCAATGATCGCTGTTCTCTGGTTCGGCCTGATCCTGATCGGCGGCTTCGGCGCGTGGCAAAGCCGTGCGTCGATGATTGCCGACCGGCGCGACCAGCTCACCGCGCTGATCGAACAGGCAAATCACGTCGTCGGCCGTTACTACGCGCTGGCGCAACAGCACACCCTCACGGAAGAAGAAGCCAAGAAGCAGGCGCTCGCCACAATCGAGTCGATGCGCTACGGCAAGGACGGCTACATCTCGGTGAACGACTCGCAGCCCGTCATGCTGATGCATCCGTTCAAGAAAGAGATGGTCGGCAAGAACCTCGGACAGTTCACGGATCCCGCGGGCAACCATCTGTTTATGGACATCGTCACCGCGGGCAAGCGCGAAGGCGGCGGCTTTGTCGACTATCTGTGGGCCAAGCCCGGCAGCGACAAACCCGTGGCCAAGACCAGCTATGCGCTGCACTTCCAGCCGTGGGACTGGTATGTCGTCACCGGCATGTACATGGACGACGTGCAGCAAGCGTTCTACGCGAGCCTGCTGCGCTGGCTCGCCATTACCGTTGCGCTCGGCGCGATCGCCACGACCATCATGGTGCTGGTGCTGCGCAGCGTGCGCCGCTCGCTTGGCGGCGACCTGGAAGTGGCCGTCGAGCACGCGCAACTGATGGCGCGCGGCAATCTCGCAGTGCGCGTGCCCGTCAAGGAGAACGACGCCGGCAGCCTGCTGCACGCGTTGCAGAGCATGCAGGCGGGTCTGGTCGACACCGTTTCGCGGGTGCGCATGGGTACCGAGAACATCAACATCGGGGCGAGCGAAATTGCCGCCGGCAATACCGATCTGTCGCAACGCACGGAGGAACAAGCCGCTGCGCTGGTTCAGACGGCGTCGAGCATGGATCAGATGACGGTCAACGTGAAGCAGAACGCGGACAGCGCGCAGCAGGCGGCGCAGCTCGCGGGTCAGGCCGCCGACGTGGCCACGCGCGGCAGCCGCGTCGTCGACGACGTGGTGCGTACGATGGGCGAGATCACGACGAGCTCGCGGCAGATCGGCGACATCATCGGCGTCATCGACGGCATTGCTTTCCAGACCAACATTCTCGCGTTGAACGCGGCGGTGGAAGCAGCCCGCGCCGGCGAACAGGGACGCGGCTTCGCCGTAGTCGCCGCCGAAGTGCGCAGCCTCGCGCAACGCTCGGCCACGGCGGCGAAAGAAATCAAGGCGCTGATCGAAACCTCCACCAGCACCGTGGAAGCCGGCGCGTCGCTGGTCTCGAACGCGGGCTCGACGATGGGCGAAATCGTGCAGTCGGTGCGTCGCGTGAACGAAATTCTCGAGGAAATCAGCAACGCGTCGCGCGAGCAGAGCGCAGGCATCGAGCAGGTGAATCGCGCGGTCGGCGAAATGGATCAGGTCACGCAGCAGAACGCGGCGCTTGTCGAGCAGGCGGCCGCCGCCGCGCATTCGCTGAAGGACCAGGTAGGCGTGCTGCGCGAGGCGATCTCGAGCTTCGCGCTGCCCGCGTGAGGTAAACACCTGCGAAGCAGGATCCGCAAAGCCTACATATGAAGGGGCACACGTGAAGGCCGAGGAATAAAAAGCACTCGACAGGCGGCGAACGCACCTCTAACACGCCTCGTCTGAAGCGACGCATCGATTCAACAAAACAAGCCGCGCGGATGTAGAAGTCCGCGCGGCTTTTTTGCGCCCGTCGAGCGAGTTGGCTTGCAGTAATCTCGCATACAGATTACGTTCTCATTACAATGAGCCGTGCCGCAAGCTAACCCGCAGTTTATTCGTCCATGATCCAGAAGAAAAAATCCCAGCCGCGCGATCCCTACGCACCGGTCGCGAAGAACCAGTTGCTGGTCGCGCGCCTGCCGATGTGGCGCTCCAGGCTCATCGTGGTGCTGGTGTTCGCCGCCTTTGCCGCGCTCGCCGGGCGTGCGCTCTGGGTTCAGGTGCTCAATCGCGACTTCTACGTCGACCAGGGGCAAAAGCGCTACCAGCGCACTATCGAGCTCGACGCGACGCGCGGGCGCATTGTCGACCGCAATGGTTCGATGCTCGCCGTCAGCCTCGCGACCTACGAGATCTGGGCTTCGCCCAAACAGCTCGACGAAGCCGCGTTGCCGCCGCTGTCCAAGCTGCTGGACCTGCCGCTCGCGGAACTGCGCCGCCGTCTGAATGGCGACAAGACGTTCGTGCTGCTCAAGCGTCAGGTAGATGCGGAGACGGCCGGACATCTGTCGAAACTCGGACTCGCGGGCATCACGCAGATCGCCGATTCAAAGCGCTTTTATCCGGAAGGCGAGTCGGCGGCTCATGTGGTCGGATTCACCGACATCGAGGACAACGGTCAGGAAGGCGTCGAACTCGCCGCGAACGAACAGCTGCTCGGCGTGCCCGGCCATCGGGAAGTGATCCGCGACAGGCTGGGCCGCGTGGTGTCGGAAACGCGGCCGCTCGTGCCCGCGCAGAACGGCGAAACGATTCATTTGACGATCGACCGGCGCATCCAGCAGCTTGCGTATGCGCAGTTGAAGGAAGCGATCGCGAAGCATCGCGCGGAAGCGGGCAGCGTGGTGGTGCTCGACGCGCGCAACGGCGAAATCCTCGCGCTCGCCAACTATCCGAGCTTCGACCCGAACGACCGCGCGCGCCTGACCGGCCGGCAGTTGCGCAATCGCGCCGTGGTCGACACGTTCGAGCCGGGTTCGACGATCAAGCCGGTCGTCGTCGCGCTTTCCATCGACGAGGGCAAAGTGCGGCCGCAAAGCGCCATCGACACCGCGCCGGGCTGGTACAAGATCGGCCCCGCGGTGATCCACGACACCTCGAATCATGGCGTCATGACGGTTGCCGAGGCCGTGCAGAAGTCGAGCAATATCGCGCTCGCCAAGCTCGCGCTGAACCTGCCGGCCGAAAAAATCTGGGCCAAATATCAGGAATACGGGCTTGGCGTGCGGCCCGAGCTGACCTTTCCTGGTGTGGCATCCGGCAAGGTGCGCCCGTACAAACGCTGGCGCCCCATCGAGCAGGCGACAATGGCCTATGGCTACGGCCTCTCGGCATCCCTGTTGCAGATCGCGCAGATCTACACCGCGTACGCCGGAGACGGCACGCTGCACCCGGTGCGCCTCGTGCGCGACGACGCCAATGCGGCGGCCGTCGCGCAGGGCCGGCACGCGGTCACCACGCCGGCCACCGCACGCGCGATCCGCTCGATGCTGGAAATGGCCACCGGCGACGGCGGCACAGGGCGCGCGGCGACGGTGGAAGGCTATCGCGTCGGCGGCAAGACCGGCACGGCGCGCAAGCAGGTCGGCGCGAGTTACGCGAAAAACCGCTACCGCGCGCTCTTTGTCGGCATGGCGCCGATGAGCGATCCGCGCCTGATCGTCGCCGTGATGATCGACGACCCAGCCGGCAAGGCGTTTTACGGCGGCACCGTGGCCGGGCCAGTGTTCAGCGCGGTAACCGGCGGCGCTCTGCAATTGCTGGGCGTGCCGCCGGATGCGTGAGGGGACGCGCGTGCGCTGACGCATGATGGGTCGGTGCTGACAGAAAGCGCAGCTTGCAGCCTGCCCGGGTGCCGCCCTGCCTGCGGTCATGCATGCGCACGCGTGTGGCGTATCCCAATCCGCGCGCCACGCTCAGAACGCCCTCAACCGCGCGCCGTCTCGCCGAGCAGCGCCTCCACGCGGTTGCGCCCGTTGTGCTTGGCTCGATACATCGCGCGGTCGGCCTCGTCAATCATCGCGCGGCCCAGCGCCACCGCTTCGGCCGGCGAGCCGCTCACCGTACGGGACGCCACGCCGATCGACACGGTCAACGCAATGCGATCGCCGTCGTCGTCGAGCAGATGCAGTTTTTCGACCGCGATACGAACGCGCTCAGCCACCGTCTGCGCGTCCGCACGGTCGCCTTGCAGCAGCGCGGCAAACTCTTCGCCGCCATAGCGCGCCACCGTATCGCCAAGCCGCACCTGCTGTCGCACGCACGCCGCCACCGCGGCCAGCGCGCGGTCGCCGGTCTGATGTCCGTAGGTGTCGTTGATCCGCTTGAAACTGTCGACGTCGATAAAAAGACAGGCAAGCGGCACGCCATAACGCGCAGCGCGCATCAATTCCTCGCGCAGACGCTCGTCGAAATAGCGGCGATTGGACAGTCCCGTGAGCGGATCGGTCATGCCCAGTTGCTTGAGCCGTTCGCGATGCGAGACGTTGTCGAGGCTCGCGGTCACGATGCTCGCAAAGCGCTCGAGAATGTCGGTCGCCATGCCTCGCGAAAAACGGTCGGCGTCGTCGCTGCCAAGGCACAGATAACCGCTCACGGTATGACCGGCGGCAAGCGGCAAGAGAATCGCGCTCGCCGGTACGTGCGCGTCGCCGAAGAACGCCCGGCGCGACGCCTCGTCCAGTTCGCGTGGCCGGCCGAGCCACGGCTGCCCGCCTTCGCACAGGCACTGCGCAACCATGCGTGCTTCGCGCGATGTCTTCAGATTCGGGCGGTCCATACCGCGCAGCGCGACGGGCTCGAGCAGTTCCAGCAGCATCGGTGCGCGTTCGTCGAGCCATAGCGAGACCGCCGACAGCGAGAACTCGCGCGGCAAGTGGTCGAACAACGTGTCGAGAAACGACCCGAAGTCCTGCGCGCCGATCAAGCGCAGTTCGACGTCCTGAAAGCGGCGCAGCGTGCGTTCGTTGTGCTGCACGGTATCGACGAGCGAGCGCAGACGCTCGGAAAGCGGCGTTGGGGCAGGATAGATCACGTTGTCGGCAGTTTTGAGCGGTGCGAGGCTCGTGGCCCGGGACTCGAGCGAGGTCGTGACTTTTATAACGGCCCTTTTTGCGGCGTCTTGAGGAAAACGCACAGTAAGCCGCCGCGCAGACATTTGGCGCTTCTTAAGTCTCGCTTAATTCTTTGCTGTAACCATGCGGCTCAACATCCCCTGTTGAGCCGCCAGAACATCGGCGGCGTTTTTTTCAGCGATGTTTGCCGACGCGTCGAAAGACAGGCTGCATGCCTGCGAAAAGAAGGAGGTCAAACCATGGTTGAGAACGCGGTATTCGAACATCTGCGCGCCATGCCCGACAACGAATGGGTGCAGCAGATTCACTCATGCAAGGTCTCGGACCCGTTGCAGCCGCCTTGGGGACGTTCGTACCGGCTCGTCGAATGGACCATGAAGCACACGCCCGAAGCCAGCCGCCGCGTGGTGCCCGCCGAGAGCACACCGCTGCAGATCGCGCAGGCCGTCGTCTCGCATGTGCCTGGCCGGCGCTTCTGTCAGCAAGGCGACGAATAGCAGAAGTCGAGCGCGTCCTCGAGGCGGTCGTTACCCCAGAACATTTCGTTGCCCACAAAGAACGTGGGCGCGCCGAAAATGCCTTTTGCCGCAGCAGCTTCTGTCTGTTCCCGCAGACGCAGCTTGTTCGCCTCGGTCTGCGCGTCGGCAATGATCTGCTGCGCGGGCAAACCGAGTTTCGCGAGCGCTTCGCTCACCACTTCCACCGAACCGATATCGCGGTCATGCACGAAATTCTGCTGCATGACCTCGCGGCAATACGCGGCGATCCACTCACTCTGCGAGCCGAGCAGCGCCACGCGTAACGCGAGCAACGCGGCGCGCGGAAAAACGCTTGGGCGCGTCAACGCAAGGCCGTACTTGCGGCACTGGCGTTCCATATCTTTCCAGACGTAAGCGCCCTTCTCCTTCTGCAGCACGAACGGAGAGTTGTCGTAGCCGAGCGCGCGAAAAATCGGCCCCAGCAGAAACGGCCGCCACAGAACACGCACGCCTCGCGCCGCGGCCTCGGCCTCGATCCGCATCACGCTCAGGTAGCTGTAATTGCTGCCGAAGTCGAACCAGAACTCGATGTCGCGCGCGGGGGCAACCGGCAAAGCGGTGGCGTCATTCATCTCTTCTCTCTTGCAATGTCTGACAGTCGAACAGCGAAACCTTGCCTATGATAAGAGTCTTTGCGGCCCCAACCCAAGTCGGAAGCATGATGCGTTACCCGTACGACCTGCTTGTCGCCGCGTGTCTTGCCATCGTGGTCATGGCGGCCTCCATCGGCCTCGCGCTGAACTGAACGACAAGTAGGCCAGAGCCTTAGCGCGTTTGCGTCGCGACGCGCAGCCCGAGCGAGATAAACAGCACGCCGATAATCTTGTTCTGCCAGCGGCGAAGCCACGTGAGGCGCTTGACGAGTCTGCCGAGCGGGCGGATCGTCAACACGATCAAAGTGGTGTAAAGCGCGCTCAAGCCGACGAAAATCAGGCCGAGCACCGTGAACTGGAGAAACGTCGAACCGTGCTCGGGGTGCACGAACTGCGGCAGAAAAGCGAGAAAAAAAAGCGCCGTTTTGGGGTTGAGCACTTCAGCGGGAATGGCCTGGAAGAAGGCTTTGGACGCCGACACCGGCGCACTCGCGGGCATATCGCCGCTCGCCGGTTTTTCGCGCAACGCCCGAATGCCGAGATAGACGAGGTACAGCGCGCCGATCCACTTGACCGCGTTGAATGCGAGGGCCGAGGTCATCAGCAATGCTGAAAGGCCGACTGCCGCGCCGAGCGTGTGAACGAAGTCGCCGACGGCAATGCCCAGCCCCGTGAAAATGCCCGCCTTGCGTCCGCCATGCACCGTGCGCGTCAAAACCAGCAGCACCGCGGGCCCCGGAATCAGAAAGAGGCCGAGCACGACGGCGACAAAGGTGCCTAACGTGGATAAATCGAGCATGCTGTCCATGGTGTCTCCGATTATCTTGCAGTCGCCTGTTTAGGGTCTGCAAAGTGTACCTCGCTTATCGAAGAGACCGCGTGGCAAACTCGCTATGATTCGGGGCGGCGCCCGAACAGGGCGGCGAACTCTTTTATGCCAGGCTAGCGAGCGGAATTCCAGTGACTTACACGTTGTCGACACGGCACATCCACGAACTCGAGGTTCGCAAGAGCCGGTTCATTGCGTATGCGATACCCGTCGCGGACCGCAACGCCGCGATGGACGAACTTCGCCGCCTGCGCGACGAGCATCCAGCCGCGACACACGTGTGCTGGGCGCTCCTGGCAGGCGGCCAATCGGGCATGTCTGACGACGGCGAGCCGTCCGGCACGGCTGGCCGGCCGATTCTGGAAGTGCTGCGGCATCACGATCTGGACGGCGTGCTGGCTGCCGTCGTGCGCTATTACGGCGGCGTGAAGCTCGGCGCGGGCGGCCTCGTGCGCGCGTACACCGACGCCATTGCCTCCGCGCTGCTGGACGCGCCGCGCGTCGAACGAATTGCCCAAGGCTCGCTCGTCGTGGAAGTCGGCTACGCGGACGAAGCAAAAGTGCGGCGCTGGATCGAAGCGCAAGGCTACGCGCTCGCCGATAGCGCGCACGGCATGCTCGTGACAATGACGATCCGTCTGCCGGTCAATATGCTCGACGACGCACGGCGCGCATTGGTCGATATGACGCAAGGCAAAGCGGGCTTCCTTTGATGTCGTCGGTCCGATATCCATTTAGGAGATGGGTTGCGGGTGGGCACTGTTACCATGCTGTTCTCCCAGGCATATATCACCACTGAAAGGGCCACTCCTCTGATCTCGACCGCCGCTTGTTCCCGCGCAGCGCCCGAATCGGCGCCGCACGGTTCGCTTCTGTCGCAACTGCCGCAACTGGCGCAACTGGCGCGCGAGGCCGCGCGCACAGCGGCTCCCCGGAAAAATACGGTGCTCAAGGGCTGCAGCGTGATCGCGCTGCCGTTGCTGCTGTCCGCCTGCTCCTGGTCATGGTTCGGGCTGAACAGCAGCAGTTCGCCGCGCGCCGCAGGCGCTCCGGCCGGTTCGCTGAGCGTCGCGCCCGCCCGCGAGTTCGCGTACATGCCGGCGCTCGACGGGCGCGTGTCGCCGAACCGCATCGAAAACACGGCCATGACGGGTGTGGTGCTGAAAACGGAAATCAGCAACGCGGTGCGCGACAGCGTGGCGAATCGCCTCAAGGTGGTAGGCTTTCACCTCGACGATAACCGCAAGCTGCTGAGCGGCCGCATCGAAAAATTCAGCGTAGACGATGTTCGCTCGCCGGCCCTCTGGACGCTGCAGATGCGCTACGTAGTCACTGACGCGTCCACGCACCAAGTGGTGTTCTCGACTACCAAAACCGTCAAACGCAAATCGCCGAAGTTCACCAGCAACACAATTGCGATTGAGGACACGGTCAAGCTGAGCGTCGACGCGCTGGTGCAGGACACCGGGTTCATCAAGGCAGTGAAGTAGGCAACGCAACGTGCCGCGCCGTCGCGCACACAGCAGCAGGGCACGGCCAAGCTTTTCGCTACAATCGGCAGCAGGGCATCGCATTGCTTTCTGTTGCTGCTGCCTTTTTGCCGCGCTGCGCACCCCGCGCGCGCCGACGCGAATCAACGCACATTCTGCGAGGCACCATGTCCACGACCGCATGGCTCTTCTTCCTTCCCGCGTGCTTTGCCATCAATCTCGCACCCGGGCCGAACAATCTCCTTTCGATCAACGTGGCCGCGCGGCACGGCTTTACGACTGCGTTTCTCGGCGGCAGCGGGCGGCTGGTCGCGTTCGCCGCGATGATCGTGCTGGCTGCAACCGGCCTCGCGGTCGTGCTGCACGCGTCCGAGTGGTTCTTTCTGACGATTAAACTGGCCGGCGCCGCTTACCTGATCTGGCTTGCCATCCAGTTGTGGCGCAGCGACGCGCCCGCCATCGAGACCACGCACGAAGAGTCGGCATCGCTCGCCAGAATAGCGCGGCAGGAGTTCCTCGTCGCCGCCGGCAACCCCAAAGCAATCCTGGTATTCACGGCCTTTCTGCCGCAATTCGTCGACATTGCGAAGCCCATGCTGCCGCAATTCGCCGTGCTCGGCGCCAGCTTTCTGGTGCTCGAATGCGTGGCGATTGCGCTGTATTCGTGGGCCGGCATGCACTTGGGCAAATGGCTCGTGCGCGCACGCGTGAGACGCTGGTTCAATCGCTGCTGCGGAGCATTCCTCGCGGCCATCGGCTTGAGCTTCCTACTGGTGCGGCGCGCCTAAACCTCGTGGCGCCCAGAGACGCGCTTCGCCCGCGTCCATAAGCAATCGCTAATGCACTCCGCGAGAAACTTTAACTATCGCTATAGACGCGGCACCCCTATGCTCGATCAATGACCCCGCCGCCGTGCTCGGCGACACGCGGTATGGGCAAGCGACTTCTCATAGTCACAGGAGCGGCACCATGAAGATCTGTATCTTCGGAGCGGGAGCGATAGGCGGTTTGATGGGCGTGCAACTGGCACGCGCCGGCGCCGACGTGAGTTTCATCGCGCGCGGCGCGCATCTGGCGGCCATGCGCGAGCATGGCGCGCGTCTGATTATGGACGGCGAGACCGTCAGCGCGCCGGTTCGCTGCACGTCGGACCCAAGCGAGCTCGGCGTGCAGGACCTCGTCATCATCACACTGAAGGCGCACTCGCTGCCTGGCGTGGTCGACTCGATGCAGCCGCTGCTCGGCAAGCACACAGCCATCGTGACCGGCGTGAATGGCATTCCTTATTGGTACTTCTACCAGCACGGCGGCAAGTTCGCCGGCACGCGCCTGGCAAGCGTCGATCCGGACGGCAGTCAATGGACGAAGCTCGGTCCTGAGCGCGCGATTGGCTGCGTGCTTTATCCCGCGGCCGAAATCGTCGAGCCGGGCGTCATCAAGCATGTGTACGGCAAGAAGTTTCCGATTGGCGAGCCGAGCGGCGAACGCACGCCACGCATCCAGCAATTTCACGAGATCATGCAGGCGGCGGGTTTCGAGGCGCCGATTCGCGACAATATCCGCGACGAGATCTGGCTGAAGCTGTGGGGCAATCTGTGCTTCAACCCGATCAGTGCGCTCACGCACGCCACGCTCGACGTGCTCACGAGCGATCCAGGCACGCGCGCCGTATCGCGCACGATGATGCTCGAAGCCAAGCGCATCGCCGATCAGTTCGGTGTGCATTTCCGCGTCGATGTCGAAAAGCGCATCGACGGCGCGGGCGCGGTTGGCGCACATAAAACGTCGACGCTGGTGGACCTGGAAAACCGCCGGCCGATGGAAATCGACCCGCTGCTTACCGTCGTGCAGGAGATGGGGCGTCTCGTCAACGAGCCGACGCCCACCATCGACGTAGTGCTCGCGCTCGTCAAGCTGCGCGAGCGCATGGCCCTGCAGGGCGCCTGAGCGGAATCGCACTGCGGGCACGAGGCGTTTGATAGGCGTGTAAATAGCCGCGTGATAAGTGAAAAAGGATCGGACGCCGTCCGATCCTTTTTTATTTGCGCGGGTACTGCACGGTGGTTGGTCGCACGCTCATTGGTCGATCGCGAGCCAGACCGCTTTCGGCTCAGTGAAGTTTTCAATCGCCACGTCGCCGTGTTCGCGGCCAAAACCCGAATCGCCGGAACCGCCCCACGGCAGGCGCACGTCCGTGTAGCCGTAGGTATTGATCCAGACGGTGCCCGCCCGGAGGTCTCGCGCCACGCGATGCACCCGGCCTATGTCGGCGCTCCACACACCGGCCGCGAGGCTATACAGCGTGCCGTTGGCAATGCGTATTGCGTCGGCTTCGTCGTTGAAACGGATCACGCTTGCAACCGGTCCGAAGATTTCCTCCTGCGAGATACGCATTTCGTGTTCGACGTTAGCAAACACCGTCGGCTCGACGAAGAAGCCGCGCTCGCCGACGCGCGCGCCGCCCGCGACCAGCGACGCGCCTTCCGAGCGTCCTGCATCGACATAACCCAGCACGGTCTTCATCTGCGCGGCGGAAATGAGCGGCCCCATCGACGTTTCGCGCAGCGACGGGTCGCCGACCTTGATCGACTTGGCACGCGCGGCAAGCCGCTCCACCACTTCGTCGTAGACATCGCGATGCGCGAGAATGCGAGAGCCCGCAGAGCACACCTGCCCAGTGTTGAAAAAGATGCCCGACGCCGCGGCTCGCACCGCGTTGTCCAGGTTCGCATCGGGGAAAATCAGGTTGGCCGATTTGCCTCCGAGCTCCAGCGTCACGCGCTTGAAGTTGCCCGCCGCGCCTTGCAGAATGCCGCGCCCCACCGAAGGCGAGCCGGTGAACGTGACCTTGTCCACGCCGGGATGCGCGACGAGCGCGTCGCCCACCACGCGCCCTTTGCCGGTGACGATATTCAGGACTCCCGGCGGCAGGCCCGCTTCGAGCGCGAGTTCACCGATCCGCAATGCGGTGAGCGGCGTGATTTCCGCGGGCTTGACGATCAGCGTGCAGCCGCATGCGAGCGCCGGCGCGATCTTCCACATGCCGATCATCAACGGGAAATTCCACGGCACGATGGCGGCGACCACGCCGACCGGTTCGCGGATCGTGTAAGTCAATGCATCGGGGCGAACCGGCACCACCTGGCCGTTGATCTTGTCGCACCAGCCGGCGTAGTACTCGAGCGTGTCGATCGCGGCCGGAATGTCCTGGCGCATGACGGCGGCAATCGGCTTGCCTGCATCGAGACTTTCCAGCGCCGCGAGTTCATCGAGATTGGCACGCATCAGGCCGGCAAGCCGCGCCAGGATGCGGCCGCGCTCGGCCGCCTTGATGCCGTTCCACACTTTCAGCGCGGCGCGCGCGGCGCGCACGGCCGTGTCGACGTCGGCGGCACTGCCTTGTGCCACGCGCGCAATCGGCTCTTCGGTGGCGGGATTGATGTCGACGGAATACTCGCCTGTGCCCGGCGGCAAACGCTTGCCGTCGATCAACAGGTCATGGCTCACGAGGTCGGTCATCATGAATCTCCTTGCATGGGATGTTGCGTGGGCTGACTGCGGCAAGCCGGCCCGGGGAAGGCCGGCGCGGGCATGGCCTGCGCGCCGCTAGGGCTCGTGAAGCGCCGCGCCGCTGCGCGCGAGCAGCGGACGTGAGGATTCGCGCGACCCTGCGCTCGACACGACGTCCGCCGCGAGCTTCGGACCCGCGGCCGGCTCTGCGTCAACGCTCGCACCGCCACTCGCAGACGCTCCAGTGTGCTCCGCAAACTGCGCCCATGCAGCCGCGGCATTCGGCCTGAGCGAGCGGTTGCGGCGATGCACAAGCAGCGTCGCCAGGTTCACCTCGGGCACGAGCGGCCGACTCACGAGCGATTCGCCGACAGTCGGCCAATGCGAGTCCACGGGCAACACGCCGACACCGAGCCCGAGTTCGACCATGCGCAGCACCGCCGCGACGTGCCCGAACTCCTGCACCGGCCGACGCTTCAAACCGTTCGCATTGAAGGCACGCTCGAGTGCCGGGCGCACGCCGGCGTCGGCGTTCAGGGTGACGAGCGACCAGTCGTGCAACGCGTCCCACGCGACGCTCGCGTGGCGGGCAAGCGGATGCGTCGACGGCATGACTGCGTGCAGCTGCGTGGTGAAAACCAGTTGCGCATGCAACTGATCGTTGGCAAGAGGCTCGGCCAAAGAGACCACGCCGAAATCCACCTCGCCGTGCTCGACGCTCGCCAGCACACCGCTTTGCGCCTGGTCCTGCACGGTGACTAGCAGTTCCGGAAAAGCGCAGGCGCAACGCGCGAGCCCCTGCGCAACCCAACTCGACGAGAGCACGGGATTGCTCGCCAGCACCACCACGCCCCGGTGGCCTTCATACGCGGCCCGCTCTTCGCGCAAGGTGAGATCGATCTCATCGAGCAGGCGGCCAATTCTTCTTTCGAGGCTCGCGCCTGCATGCGTCAGTTCAACCTGGCGCGTCGTGCGGTCGAACAGCTTCAGTTCGACCGCATCTTCCAGCTCGCGCACACAGCGGCTCACTGCGGACTGCGTCAGATCAAGCTCGCGCGCCGCACGCGTGAAGCTGCGTTCACGCGCTACGGCGACAAACACCCTGAGTTGCTGCAGCGAAACGTTCATGACGTCATGGCCGGGGCGCGAGCGGCTTGCCGGCCTACTCGCCGGTTTGCTCGGGCCAGTGGCTCAAGCGCGAGGCCTTGCCATTGCCTGCGACGGCCAGCACCCCCGCTTGCGGCTCGTCCTGCGAGTGAATCCAGCGCGAGCGCATCGGCGCGAGGATGAACTTGGCCGACACACCCGCCGCGATCGTGATTACCGCGGACACGGTGAACACGAGGCTCCATCCGCCGGTTGCCGACAGCACCGATGCAATCGGCACCAGCAGCGAGGCCGTGCCCTTGGCCGTGTACAACGTGCCCGCATTCGCCGCCGCGTACTTGCTGCCGAACGTGTCAGCGCAGATCGCCGGGAAGATCGAGAAGATCTCGCCCCAGAAGAGGAAGATCAACGCGGCGAAGGTCATGAACGCATACGGGTTCGTGCCGTACTCCATCATGCCGAGCAACGCGAGTCCTTCGCCGATGAAGATGAGGAACATCGTATTTTCACGGCCGATCTTGTCGGAGATGAAACCACACAGCGGACGCGTGAAGCCGTTGCAGACGTTATCGATGGAAAGCGTGGCGGTGAGCAGCGGCAGCGTTACACCGAAGATCGTCATGGGAATGCGCGCGAGGCCCCAGTCTTTGGCGATCGGCCCGATCTGTGCGGTGGCCATCAGGCCACCCGCTGCGACCGCGACGAACGACACGTAGATCACCCAGAACACCGGTGTGCGGATCATCTGGCCGGGCGTGAGGTCGACCTTCGACACGGAGAACTTCTTCTTTGCCGGCGTATGCTGACGCAAAACCGGTTTGACGAGCAGCATGGCGAGCAGCAGAATCGCGACGCCTTGCAGGATGCCGAAAAAGAAGAATGTGTGCTCGTAGCCCGAGCGCGTAATCATGTTTGCAATAGGAATCACGGTGACCGCCGCACCCGCGCCGAAGCCGGCAGCTGTGAGGCCGGCTGCGAGACCGCGCCGGTCCGGAAACCATTTCAGCGCATTGCCGACGCATGTGCCGTACACGCCGCCCGCTCCAATGCCCGCGATCACGGCGGAAACGTAGAGCATGGGCAAGGTGGTCGCGTACGAATTCATCACCCACGCCACACCCGCGCACACTGCGCCGCCCGCCACCACAGGCCGTGGACCGAACTTGTCGACAAGCCAGCCCTCCAGCGGCACGAGCCAGGTTTCAGTGAGGATGAAGATCGCAAACGCCAGTTGAATTGAGGCCTGGCCCCAGTGATGCCGCGCGTCCATCGGCGCGACGAACAACGTCCATGCGTACTGCAGGTTCGCCACCAACGCCATGCACACCATGCCGATGACGAGCTGCCACCAACGGTTCGCCCAGAATACGCGGGCCGTGGTCTGTTGAGTGATATCGTCCATGTGCCTTGTCTCCGCAATTATTTAGTGCAGCCGGCCAACCGGCCGTGCTGTATGCGTCCCACCTTATCGTTATGACCCGGAAAGCCTTGTCAATCCGGGAATTTCTAATATCTTTAAAGCGCTTCCTTTAAAAAGCGTTTATTCATCGCCTTTTTGGAAGTTCTTAATTCCGACTAATCCGCCTTCGTTCTTCTTTTCCCGCCAGTCTGCCCCTCAGTCCCGCCACGCCTTGATCCAAGCGTTAACCCGAGTGTTGCGTCAGCAGTTTTTCGGTTGTTCAACCCATGCTAGGGTCATTGCTGAATTACTAATAATTAAAGTTTGTTATTATGTTGATTCACATTTGCTTATACATCGGCCATGACGATGCGCAATGCCACGCTGCGTCAATTGAAGGTGTTCGAAACCGTGGCGCGCCACCTGAGCTTTTCGCGCGCCGCCGAAGAGCTGCATCTCACCCAGCCCGCGGTGTCCACGCAGGTGCGGCAGCTCGAGGAGCACGCCGGCCTGCCGCTCTTCGAACAGCTCGGCAAGAAGATCTACCTCACGCCGGCCGGCACTGAAATGCTGCACTACAGCCGCGCGATCATTCAGCAGTTCCACGAAGTGGACGAAGCGATGAGCCAGTTGAAGGGCGTCTCCGGCGGCAAGCTGAATGTCGCGGTGATCAGCGCCGGCGACTACTTCTTTCCGCGGCTGCTGGCCGAGTTCACGCGGCGCTATGCGGGCGTCGTGCTGAACCTCGCAGTGCACAATCGGGAGGAACTGCTGCATCAGCTCGCGACCAACCAGACGGACCTTGCGGTCATGGTGCGTCCGCCGCACGAAATGGACGCCACGAACGAGCCGTTCGCGCCGCACCCTTACGTGATCGTGGCCGCGCCCACACACCCTCTCGCGAACAAGCGCAACATCCGCTTCAGCCAGTTGGCAAACGAAGCCTTTATCGTCCGTGAGCGTGGCTCGGACACGTGGAATTCGATGGAAGAAGGCTTTGCCGGCCGACTCTCGAATCTGAAGATTGCGATGGAGATCAAAAGCACCGAGACCATCAAGCAGGCGGTAATTGCAGGCATGGGCATCGCCTTCCTGTCCGCCCATACCATCAGTCTGGAACTGCAACTCGGCCACCTCGTCGTGCTCGACGTCGAGAGCTTTCCGGTCATGCTCAACTGGTACGTGGTTCACCGCAAGAACAAGCGTCTGCCGCCGGTGGCCGTGGCCTTCAAGCGTTTCCTGATGGAAGAAGGCGCGAGCCTCATCGAAAAGATCACTCGTGTGAAGGAATTGAGCGTGTATAAGCGATAGGCTATAGAGATCCAATAAAACTTTAACTATTGCAAATCGATCAGTACTTCTATGCTGCAAGCGAGTTCCATCACTTGTCAGCCCAGGAGGCCGATCATGAACCACGCTTCGGTTGCGACCCATGTCAGCGCGCGCACTGCACGCGTTGGCGCCGACCATTCCAACGATCCGCATCTGAGCGCCTACAACGCGGCGTTCAGCGACCTCGGCCTGCGCTTTCGCTGGGACCACGCGACGCTGGACATTCTCAGCGAGTTCAAGAGCGAGTCTGCCCGCATCACCGCTTACATCGAGCGGTTCCACGCGCATCTTCATCGCGCTTACGACCCGGATTTTCTCGCGCAACTGATCCTGCAAAAGAAGGCACAGTACTTCAGCGAATTCGCCGCGTTGGGCGAGTGAGCGCAACGGCGGGAAGCTATTCCCGCCGTTGCTACTGCGAGCGGCCGCCGCATCTGTCCCTATGGGACGACAGGCCAGCGCGCTGGGTGCGGTGATAGTCGGGTCGGACTTCATGGATGGCGGCCCACCGCTACGCGGTTGGAAAGGCGCCGCGGCGCGCATACGCAAATGCTCCGTTGCCTGATTCCGTTGTTATGCCAGCGCGGGCCGTGACGGTATGCTGCCGCGCGCACCATGCCGCGCACAGTCGGGCTTCGCCGTGCGTCATCTCGCCAGCTCAGTGCGACGCCGCCTGCCATCCCACCGCTCACGCCGTGCAAATGCTGCGCCTGTCGTTTCATATGGGCCTTCGGGTAGGCCCGGCTCAGCATCACATGTACGCCTATCGACGAAGCAAGCGCACTCATCGCAAGTAACGCGGCGAGCCCGAACGGCTGCGCCGCCTCGGTGACGAATCCATAGCCGAGCCATACGCATAACAGCAGCGCGAGTACATTGACCGCGTCGTGTCCGGGGCGCGCCGTCGCACGCAGCGGCAACAGGCCACGCAGTTGGCAGAAGGCGACCGCCGAAGTCGCGAAGATCAACGCACCGACGAAGACCGCAGCGTAAAGCTCGATTCGTTCAAACAGCGCGAGATTCGTCTGATTGCCCGGCGAGACGTAGCGGCCGACGCCCACCGCTACGATCGCTAAACCCATACCGCTCGCCAGCAGTGCAACGAGCGCGGCTCGTCGCGTGGGGTTGCGCCGACGCACGAGCGAGGCGCCCGTAGCGGCGCCGACCACCGTCGCGAACACGAGGTTTTCGCTGGCCCCAAGGCCCGCCGCGAGAACGCCGGCAAGCGCAGCCGTCAGCGTCGCGGCCTGCCAATATGGGCGCGGGCGCCGCGCACCAGTTGAGCGCGGCCATAGCGGCAGGCGCCCACGCGCGGCGAACACGGAACCCAGCGCGCAGGCCAACAGCGCGGCGCACGCCGCGCTCAACGCGACGAATGCTCCCATCCACACGGCACTTTCAGACGCTTGCGGCACGCGTACTCCTTTCCGTGTTGTGGCGCTCTCGCGAGCTTGTGGCTCGCGAGCCGGCCATCGTTCAAACGGGTCCCGCTTCGGCTGCGACCGCTGGCGCGGCGCCCAACCTGTTGCTCAGCGTACCGATTCCGTCGATGGAAACCGATACTGTCGCGCCGTCCTTTATCGACCCGACGCCCACTGACGTGCCGCATGCGATCACGTCGCCGGGTTCCAGCGTGAGGTCCTGCGAGATGAGGCTCACCTGTTCGGCCGGCGAAAACACCATGTCCGAAAGCGGATAGTTTTGCCGCTCGACGCCATCGAGCACGGTCACGAGATGCGCGCTTTGCCAATCGAATCCGGAGACGATCGCCGGTCCGATGCAACAGAACGTATCGAACCCCTTTGCGCGGCACCATTGCGGAAAGTGCGGATTTTCGTTGAGCAGATCCGCAGCGGTTACGTCGTTGACGAGCGTGTAACCGAAAATCGCGTCGACAGCTTCTTCAACGCTTGCATCGCGGCAACGCCGGCCAATCACGATACCGAGTTCGCCCTCATAGACAATCTTGCCCCCGTAGCTCGCGGGGCGCCGTATCGCTTCGCCCGAGCCGATCACCGAACCCGCCGGTTTCAGCAGAAAGAGCGGATGTGTCGGCACCGGCTTGTCGAGCTTTGCGGCCAGCGCGTGAAAGTTGTTCCACAGCGCGACGATCTTGCCGGGCGCGCAAGGCGCGAGCGGCGTAAGCGCACGCGTCGACAACACTGCGCCAGTCGGCACTGGCTGATCCAGGCTCTCATACTCGTGCAGATAAGCCTCTTCGACGCGGCCGAACACCACACCGCCGTCGTTGGACATGAAACGCATCCACGTATCCATACGCCGCTCCTTGAGCGCTTCGGCACGGTCTTCTGCGTGGCTCGCAATGGCCGCTGCGAATTGCCGGTGCTACAGCATCGCCATTGCAACCGATACCCGCGAAGAAAACCGTGCCGCCTTCCGTTTGATGCGTCAGATGAGGCCCGCGCCGCGCGCCCATTGATACTTGGCACCCAGCACCGCGACCGGAATTTCCGTCGAATACGCGTACGCAGGCACGCCATGCGCGTACAGGTACTCGGCGGCCTCTTCGACCTGAACGTCGCCCGCGAGCGACGCGACAATCGGCTTTTCGATGCCGCGCGCCTTCATCTCTTCCTTCACCTCGACGACGAGACGTGCGAATACCATCGGCGGCGTAATGATGGTGTGCCAGTAGCCCAGAATGATCGCGTGAATCCGCGGATCTTCGAGGCCGAGACGGATCGTGTTCTGATACGTCGAGGGCGGCTCGCCTCCCGTAATGTCGACGGGATTGCCCGCTGCGCCGAACGGCGGGATGAACTTGCGGAAGGCCGCGTCGAGATCGGCGGGCATGGTCATCAGCGACAGACGGTTGTCCACGCAAGCATCCGACAACAGCACGCCCGAGCCGCCCGCGCCGGTAATGATCACCACGTTTTCGCCCTTCGGCGTCGGCAGCTTGGGAATGCCGCGCGCGAATTCGAGCAGATCGCGCAGCGAGCGGGCGCGAATCACGCCGCATTGCCTGAACACGTCTTCGTAAATGCGATCGTTGCCGGCGAGCGCGCCCGTGTGCGAACTCGCCGCGCGCGCGCCGAGGCTCGTGCGGCCAGCCTTCAGCACCACCACGGGTTTTTTCTTCGACACGCGCGCCGCCGCTTCCGCGAAGGCACGGCCATCTTTCAGGTCTTCGCAATGCTGCGCGATGATGTCCGTGTTGTCATCCTGCTCGAAGAAGGTCAGCAAATCGTCTTCGTCGATGTCGGATTTATTGCCGAGGCCGACGATAGCGGACACACCCATCTTCGCGGAACGCGAGAAGCCGATGATCGCCATGCCGATGCCGCCGGATTGCGACGACAACGCCGCCTTACCCTGCACATCGTACGGTGTGCAAAACGTTGCGCAGAGATTCTTCGGTGTGTAGTAGAAGCCGTAGATATTCGGCCCCATCAGGCGGATATCGTACTCGCGCGCAATCGCCACGATTTCGTGCTGGCCTTCCACGTTGCCTGTTTCGGCGAAGCCCGATGGAATCAGCACGGCCCCGGGAATATGCTTCTTGCCTACTTCCGTCAATGCGCCGGCAACGAACTTGGCAGGAATCGCAAACACGGCGACGTCGATTTCCCCCGGCACATCCAGCACGCTCTTATAGGCCTTGTGCCCCATGATCTCGTCGGCCTTCGGGTGGATCGGATAGATCTCGCCCTGATAGCCGCCGTTGATCAGGTTCTTCATCACCGAGTTGCCGATCTTGCCCTCTTCCGCCGACGCACCGATCACCGCGACGCGGTCCGGCTTCATGATGCGGTTCATTTGCCGCACGATGTCTGCCTGACTCGGGCGATAGCGCTCCACCGGCGGCGAGAAGTCCAGCACGATGCGAACGTCGGCGGCAATCGCGCCGCGCTTGCTGGCAAAGACGGGGTTCAGGTCCAGCTCGGAGATTTCCGGGAAGTCCGAAACGAGCCGCGACACGTTCTCGATCAAACCGGCAAGCGCCTCGCGGTCGACCGGTTCGCCGCCGCGCACGCCCTTGAGCATGTCGGCAGCCGCGATGCCGTCGAGCATCGAGCGGGCGTCGTCGCGCGTGGCCGGGGCAAGACGGAATGTGATGTCCTTGAGCACTTCGACAAGCACGCCGCCAAGACCGAATGCCACGAGCTTGCCGAACGACGGGTCCGTCACCGCGCCGACAATCACTTCCTGACCGCCGCCGATCATCTGCTGTACCTGCACGCCGAGCAGATTGGCCTGCGCGTTATAGCGCTTCGCGTTCTCCATGATCGTGGTGAATCCTTCCACCACGTCCGCGGCGTTCTTCACGCCGACCAGCACGCCGCCGGCTTCGGTCTTGTGAAGGATCTCCGGCGAAACGATCTTCAGCACCACCGGAAAGCCGATCTCGGTGGCAAATTGCGCGGCTTCCGCGGCGGTTGTCGCAAGCGCTTCTTTCGGCACCGCGATGCCGTAGACATCGCACACCAGCTTGCCTTCCGGCGCGGTCAGCGAGTTGCGGCCTTCCGCTTTGGCGTGATCGAGAATGTGCCGCACGACGTCTTTATTGGCGACCTGAGCGCGGTCGTCCGGCGTGTGAGCGGTGCCGCGTTCCTTCAATGAGAGCGTGTCTTCGTATGCCATGTCCTGCCGTCTCCAATGCGGGTTCGAAAGGCGCCGCCCGGCACCGCGCCTGCCTGAATGGCAAGCGGCGGGCGGCCTTGCACTACGGTTGGTCTGCGGTTTCCGTGCGCCTAGATGGCACCGGCGGTACGCAATGCGCTGATCTGCTCGGGCGAATAACCCAGTTCCGCCATGACTTCGTCGGTATGTTCGCCAAGCAGCGGCGAGCGCCTGACTTCCGTCGGACTATCGGACAGTTTGATAGGATTGCCAACTGTCAGATACTTGCCCCGCGTCGGATGATCGACTTCGACAATCGTGCCGGTCTTGCGCAGCGAGGGTTCCTCGGCAATCTCCTTCATCGAGAGAATCGGCCCGCAAGGAATGTCGTACTTGTTGAGAATCTGCATGGCCTCGAACTTGGTCTTGGTCATCGTCCAGCGTTCGATTTCCGCGAAGATTTCCTTCAGGCGCGGCAGACGCGCGACGGGCGTCGCATAGTCGGGGTCGGTGGCCCACTCTTCCTTGCCGATCACATTGCAGATCTTGGCCCACACCGGCGCTTGCGTGATGAAGTAGATGTAGGCGTTCGGATCGGTCTCCCAGCCCTTGCATTTGAGAATCCAACCGGGCTGCCCACCGCCCGATGCATTGCCCGCGCGCGGTACCGCTTCGCCAAACTTGCCGTTCGGGTATTGCGGATATTCCTTCATCACGCCGGTGCGCTCCAGCCGCTGCTGATCGCGCAGCTTCACACGGCACAGGTTGAGCACGCCGTCCTGCATCGCGGCGAGCACGCGCTGACCGCGGCCCGTCTGTGTGCGCTGATACAGCGCTGTGACAATGCCGAGCGCGAGATGCAAGCCGGTGCCGCTGTCGCCGATCTGCGCACCGGTCACGACCGGCGGGCCGTCGTCGAAACCCGTGGTCGAGGCCGCGCCCCCCGCGCATTGCGCGACATTCTCGTAGACCTTGCAGTCCTCGTACGGACCCGGGCCAAACCCTTTGACCGACGCAACGATCATGCGCGGATTCAGTTCCTGGATGCGCTCCCACGTGAAGCCCATGCGATCGAGCGCGCCCGGCGCGAAGTTCTCCACCAGCACGTCGCATTTCTGGATCAGCGCTTCGAGCACCTGCTTGCCTTCCGGGTGCTTGGTGTCGATCGTGACCGAACGCTTGTTATGGTTGAGCATTGTGAAGTACAAGCTGTCCACGTCGGGAATGTCACGCAGTTGCTCACGCGTGATGTCGCCGGCGCCGGCGCGCTCCACCTTGATCACGTCCGCGCCGAACCACGCCAGCAATTGCGTGCAGGTCGGGCCCGATTGCACATGCGTGAAATCGAGAATGCGCACGCCGTCGAGTGCTTTGCCCATGTCGTGTCTCCTAAGGTGTCCGTATTACTTGTACATGGTCTGATTCTTGGTGCCCGGCGCATATTCGCGCGGATCGACCCAGATATTGACGACTGCAGAGCGCCCAGTGCGATGAATCGCTTCGCGCGCACGCTGCAATGCGCTCGCGATCTGCGCGGGGTCGCGCACTTCCTCGCCGTAGCCGCCGAGCATTTCGGCGAACTTGCTGAACGGCACGTCGCTCAGCAGATTGCCGACGTTGCCGCGCTCGTCGCCATATTTGGCGAGCTGGCCGTAGCGAATCTGGTTCATCGCCGAGTTATTGCCGATCACCGCAAGGTACGGCGCGCCAAAACGGTTGGCCGTCTCCATGTCGAACGCGGTCATGCCGAACGAGCCGTCGCCGTAGTAGCACAACACTTCCTTGTGCGGATGCGCGATCTTCGCGGCAAGCGCAAAGCCTGTGCCGACGCCGAGCGAGCCGAGCGCGCCGGGGTCCATCCACTGCCCGGGGCGGCGCGGTCGCACTGCTTGCGCCGAAATCGTCACCACGTCGCCGCCGTCACCGATATAGATGGTGTCGTCGGAGAGGAACTCGTTGAGCTCATAAGCCACGCGGTACGGGTGAATCGGCGTGTTGTTCGACTTGAAAAGCGGCATCAGCTTTTCAGTCGCGGTTGCTTCGGCGTCCTGCAATTGCGCCATCCATTTGCGGCGCGCCTGACGCTTGTCGTCTTTCAGACGGCCACTCGCGGCTTGCAGCACGGCCGCGAGAATCGCGCCCGGATCGCCAACCAGGCCGAGGTCGATGTCGCGGTTTTTGCCGACCGTGCGGTAGTCCATGTCGATCTGCACGAGCGTCAGTTCCTTGCTGATGCGCTTGCCGTAGCCCATGCGGAAATCGAACGGCGTACCCACTACGATCAGCACGTCTGCATTGGCGAACGCCTGCGAGCGCGTGCGATCGAAGTGATGCGGGTCGCCCGGCGGCAACAGGCCGCGGCTCGCGCCGTTGAAGTAGCCCGGAATGTCGAGGCCGCGCAGCAGCGCGATCGCTTCTTCATGGCCGCGCGCGGTCCACACCTGCTGTCCGTACAGAATCGCGGGGCGCTCGGAGTTCACGAGAATGTCGGCAAGCTTCTCGATGTCGCGCGGGTCGCCAATCGACTTGGTCGACGCGCGGTAGTGACCCGGCTGCGGCACGACCGCACGGGTCAGTTCCACTTCGCGGTCGAGCACGTCACGCGGAATTTCCAGGTAGGCCGGACCCGGCGCGCCGTTGAAACATTCGCGCGCGGCCATCGAGATCATGTCCGCGACACGCTCCGTACTCGACACGCTCGCGGCGAACTTGGTGATCGGCGCCATCATGTCGACGTGCGGCAGATCTTGCAGCGAACCCATCTTATGCTGCGTCAGCGCACCCTGGCCGCCGATATGCAGCACCGGACTTTCCGAGCGGAACGCCGTCGCAATGCCGGTCACCGCGTTCGTGCAGCCGGGGCCGGCCGTCGTCACCACGCAGCCGAGCTTGCCGGTCTGGCGCGCATAGCCGTCGGCCGCGTGCGCCGCGACCTGCTCATGGCGCACATCGATAATGCGAATCCCTTCGTCCACGCAACCATCGTAGATGTCGATGATGTGCCCGCCGCACAGCGTGAAGATCGTATCGACGCCTTCGTTCTTCAGCGCCTTCGCGACCAGATGGCCGCCGGAAACGACGCCGGCGTTGCGCGTCTTCTGCTTGAGCGTGTCTTCCGCCGTGGTGCTGCCCGTGGCCGGGTTCAGGGATGAAACAACTGCGGACATGGTCGTCTCCTGTGTATGTCGACCGGCGCGGGCGCTTGAGCCGTTACGCCGGTTCCATGCTTAAGCATCGATGGGAGTCAGCGTTTGTGCGCTTACCCCGCGTCCCATGAATCTGCTGCTTGTCGATTGTTTGAACACACGTCAGACCACGCTGCCGGCCCTGTTCACATACGGTATGTGATATATCAGTTTCAAGCAAGGACGATTTCACGTTGTGGTCGAGCATGCCGTTTGTGCCGCAACCCTTAGCAGACGGGCGAGCCGAGGCCATTTGGAGGCCGGCCGACTCCCGACGCAAGGGAAAACACTGAGCGCGGTCCTGAAACGCTCACTGTTGATATATCACATACCACATTTCAGACGGCGTCAAGCACGGTGTTTCCCTGACGGAAAGCCGGACCAATAAAAAAGCCCGCGGTGCGTGAGCACCGCGGGCTTTTGCCTGCGCCTTTTCTTCTATGCCGTGCGGGCCGGCAATTGCGGCCCGCTTACTAAACCGTCAACCCCGCGGTCAACCCGGTGGTCAATCCGCGGTCAACTCAGCGGTCAACCCAGCGGTCAATCCAGGAAGTCGCAGTTTTTCTCCACGAAGGCTGCCAGATCGAGCGAATGCTGGCGCGTAAGCCGCTCCGCAAGTTCAGTGTCGCGCTTCTCGAGCGCCTCGATAATGCGCAGATGGTCGACAATCGAGCGCGACGCGCGATCGCTTTGCGAGATCGTCATGCGTCTAATGGCTCGCACGTGAATAAAGATGTTCTTGATGGTGTCCAGAATGATCTGCGACTTCGACAGTTCCACGATAGCCTGGTGAAACGCGATGTTCGCGTCCGAATACTCGGCGATGTGCTCAGCCGGCGTGGCGTCGCGGAAATTGTCGAACATATGCCGCAGACGGGCGATTTCCTCGTCCGTAGCGCGCTGCGTGGCGAGGCGGGCGGCCATGCTTTCGAGCGCGGCCCACATGTGAATCATTTCGACGATTTCGCGCTTGCTCTTGCGCACGATGTAAATGCCGCGGCGCGGCACCATGCGCAGAAAGCCCTCCTGCTCAAGCAGCGTCATCGCCTCGCGCACTGGCGTGCGGCTTACGCCAAGCGTCTCGCTCAGCACGCGCTCGTCCAGGCGGATTTCTTCCCGCGTCTGGTAAATGTCCGCGTCTGCGATAGCCTGGCGCAGCATGGCATAAGCCTGATCGCGCAAGCTCGCGCTTGCGCCGATAGGCTGCAACGACAACGTCAAAGGTGTGGCCACCGCTTCAGTTTGAAGTTCCGACGACATTCATCGCCTCAGATTGAACATGCATACGATAAGGCGCCACCGCGGCCACGCGCTGCTGGTCAAGTCCGACGAAACGGCCATGTTGCGCTGCAAGTTGCGCGACAGACTGCGGAATTGAACGAGCGAGGAAAACCGTGGCGGCACTACCCAAACCAACAATAGCAACGGCCAGCAGCGAGAGAGGAACAAATTCCATTTGTAGCTCCAAACGATTGAGTGAACGAATGACTCAATCATATGCTGCATCGCCGCAAAAATCAATATTCGGTATGTAGTATATCAGTCACTGTTGTTTTCCAATCATATCCTACGGTAGCATGCGCCGCGTCATCCCGCCTGCCCCTTCGCCCGGGTTATGCGGCGGTTGGTGTAAACGCTAAAAACGCGCGGTATGCGCGCAGAAGCGTCCGATTATCGCGCATTCGGCCTTCTCCACTGATTGTGAGATGGCGCCCACGCCATTAACCTTCCGCACATCCTGCAGCTCCCGGCCACGCACTGTCCTCGCCAGACGCCCGCGCGCCGGGTCCAGGCTCACGCGGCTGACCCTATGCAGCATCCACAGAATTCCAAGGAGACACCCTCATGAGCACTACCGTTTCGCCGGCCGCGGCCATCGACCCTCGCACGGCCCGCAGCCGCGCGCGCAAGGCGGCGCTGGGCAGTTTCGTCGGCGCAGTTGTCGACTGGTACGACTTTTTGCTGTACGGAATTGTCGCGGCACTGGTCTTCAACTCAGAGTTTTTCCCGAAAGTGAGCCCTGCAATGGGCACGCTCGCGGCCTTTGCGACGTTCGGCGTCGGCTTTCTGTTCAGGCCGCTCGGCGGCTTCGTGTTCGGCCATTTCGGCGACCGGCTCGGGCGCAAACGCATGCTGGTGCTCACCGTGATGATGATGGGCCTGTCCACCGCCGCCATTGGCCTGTTGCCCTCGTTCGCGACTATCGGTTGGCTCGCGCCGGTATTGCTCGTCACGCTGCGCGCGATTCAGGGCTTCGCGGTGGGCGGCGAGTGGGGCGGCGCGGCGTTGATGGCGGTAGAAAGCGCACCGGAAAAGAAAAAGGCGTTCTACAGCAGCGGCGTGCAGGTCGGCTACGGTGTCGGCCTCGTGCTGGCAACGGGGCTCGTCGCGCTGATCAGCCGTTCAATGGACAACGCGTCGTTCATGAGCTGGGGCTGGCGCCTGCCGTTCCTCTTCAGCGTAGTGCTGGTGCTGATCGCCATGTGGATCCGCTCCAGCATGGAAGAGTCGCAGGAGTTCGTGGAAAAAGTTGGCGCGCACGGCGAACGCCGCGTTCGGCTGCCCATTGTCGAAGCCCTGCTGCGCCACCCGAAAGCGTTCCTGCTCATCATTGCGCTGCGCCTTGCCGAGCTGTTCACGATGTATATCGTGACGGCCTTCGCGCTCAACTATTCGACGGCGAATCTGCATATGCCGCGCGAGTTCTTTCTGACCATCGGTTTGCTGGTCGGCGCCGTGAGCTGCGTGACGATTCCCCTCTTCGCGATGCTCGCCGACCGCTTTGGCCGCCGCCGCGTGTACATTGTCGGCGCACTGGTCGGCATGTTCAGCGCCGTGCCGTTCTTCCTCGCCCTCGAAGCCCGTTCGACAGTGTGGATCGTGGTCTTTGCGGTAATGCTCGCGAACATTGCCCACGACATGGTGGTAAGCGTCCAGCAGCCGATGTTCACCGAACTTTTCGGCACCGAGTACCGCTACAGCGGCGCGGGCGTTGGTTATCAGGTGGCGAGCGTGGTCGGCGGCGGCTTCACGCCCTTCATTGCGGTCGCGCTGGTCAGCTTTGCCGGAGGCTCATGGCACCCGGTGGCGGGCTATCTCGCGGTCGGCTGTCTGATTTCGGTGCTCGTCGCCGCGAAAATGAAGACCGGACGCGCGCTCTGAAGGAAGGCAGGGTCAGGAAAGGCCGGCGTGGCAATGCTGCCACCGCCGGCCTTTTTGCATTGGCGCTCCGCTCAGCCGCGTAACGCTGAACGCGTAACGGACCTTCCACACCGCGCCATACCGACATGTGGGATTTCTGGACGCCATCCGTCAGATTGGCGTCGTATTTCCTCGGGCAATGCCTTATGCATTGCTATCTCATATTGCCAACCCAAGCCCACCGCCCTATCGTTCGACCAAGCAACTTCCCCCCGGAATTTGCGGGCGTTCATATGAAGCTCAGCCGCATATATGAACGCGGCATCGTTCAGCCATTCTCACGCCGAAAACACTCAAGCATTCGGTCTGATGCGCCGATAACAAAGACTTCGCTTCCCGGGAGACCGACCATGAGCAGCATTACCGAGCCGCAGCACAATCGAGGCTCAGCATCATTCTTTTCGAAAGAAGCCACCATTGCGAAACCGGGGTTTTCGCGCTGGATGGTTCCGCCCGCAGCACTCGCCGTTCATCTCTGTATCGGCCAGGCGTATGCGTTCTCCGTGTTCAACGGCCCGCTGACCAAGGTTATCGGCATCACGCAATCGGCTCCTGACGACTGGTCGCTCACGTCGCTCGGCTGGATCTTCTCGCTGGCCATCGTGTTCCTCGGTTTGTCGGCGGCATTTGCCGGCAAGTGGCTCGAGCACGTCGGCCCGCGCCGCACCATGTTCACCGCGGCGTGCTGCTTCGGCGGCGGCTTTCTGATTTCCGCGCTGGGCGTGTACCTGCATCAGATCGTCCTGCTGTATCTCGGCTACGGCGTGATTGGCGGGATCGGGCTCGGGCTCGGCTATGTGTCGCCGGTCTCGACGCTGATCCGCTGGTTCCCGGACCGCCGCGGCATGGCGACCGGCATGGCGATCATGGGCTTCGGCGGCGGCGCGATGATCGCGGCGCCGCTCTCCGTCGCGCTGATGAACCACTTCAAGAGCGCCACCAGTATTGGCGTGGCTGAAACCTTCATCGTGCTCGGCGTTGTCTATTTCATCTCCATGTCGATCGGCGCGCTGGCCATCCGCGTGCCGCCAACCGACTGGAAACCGGCAGGCTGGACCCCGCCTGACACCTCGAAACAGAAGATGATCACGCGCAACCACGTGCACATCGACGAGGCGCTGAAGACGCCGCAGTTCTATCTGATCTGGCTGGTGCTGTTCCTCAACGTGACGGCCGGCATCGGCATTCTCGGCCAGGCGTCGGTGATGATTCAGGAGAGTTTCAAGGGCACCGTGACGGCCGCCGCCGCTGCCGGCTTCGTCGGCCTGCTTTCGCTGTTCAACATGGGCGGCCGCTTCGTGTGGGCGTCGGCTTCGGACTGGATTGGCCGCAAGAACACCTACTTCATCTTTTTCGCGCTGGGCGCGGTGCTGTATTTCCTCGTGCCGAGCTTTGCGGCATCCGGCCAGATGGCACTGTTCGTGCTGTCGTACTGTGTCATCCTGACCATGTACGGCGGCGGCTTTTCGACAGTGCCGGCTTACCTCGCGGACATGTTCGGCACGGCATTCGTGGGCGGTATTCACGGACGCCTGCTGACCGCGTGGGCAGCAGCCGGCGTGGCTGGCCCCGTGCTGGTCAACTACATCCGCGCGTACGAAGTCGCGCACGGTGTCGCGAAAGCCGACGCCTACACGATGACGGTTCACATCATGGCCGTGCTGCTGGTGGTCGGCTTCATCTGCAATCTGTTGGTCAAGCGTGTGGACGACAAGCATCACATGACCGACGCACAAGTCGCCAAAGGCGCATAAGGAGATTCGCATGTCGACCGTTGAACCCGTGCACCCGACCAACAAGGTCATGATCGCCGTCTTCTGGCTGTATGTGATGGTTCCGTTGGCGTGGGGCGTGTACAACACGCTCTCGCAAGCGATGAAGCTGTTCCAGTAAGCGCGTGTGCGCCCCGCCTTCGCAGCGGGGCGCGTTCCCTGCGCCGCCGGCGGTTCCCGCCGGCCGGCTTCCCCTACCACTGATACGCGGCACCAGCGCCCACCGCGGTGGTTACCGAACTGATGCCCGCGCTCAACTTCACCTTGAAGTTTTGCGCGACGCGTGCCGACAGCCCCACCGCCACAGCCTGATAACCCATGTAGCCTGCCGTGCCCACGCCGATTGCAAGGTTCTTCGACGCATCGACCTCCGGGACCATGTTCATGGCCATGGCCGACGCTGCGCCTGCATACGCGCGCCGCGCGAGGTCGCCCATGCCGCTTTGGAACTGCTGCACGTTGACCGCGTCACCCGGCGCGTGCCCGGCGGCGAGATTCGTAATGCGACGTTCGTTGCCGCTCGAGCCGACGGAAACGGTATTCGGCTGATCGGCCACCGAGCCCTCGCCGAGCGCGACACTATTGGCCGCCGACGCTTTCGCGCCACCGCCGAGCGCGAGAGAACCGTTGCCGCTCGCCTGCGGCGCGCTCGCGGCGCTGTTCGCGGCCACAAAGCCGTTGCCGTTGGTCGCGTAGTTCTTCACGGTCTGGTCGATGCTGCTGATCTGCTGGTTGGTCTGCCAGAGTTGCGCGCCGGTTACCGCATCGCTGCTCGTGGCCGACACTTCGCCGTTCTTCAGATTGGTCAGTTGCACGGCCGGCGCATTGGCTACGGTGCCGCCGAGCGTCACCTTGTCGTGCGCGGAGCTGTCGTACTGAACCGCATTGCCCACTGTCCCGTTGATACGTCCAACGGTGCTCTGCAAACCCGCAATGTCGTTGCTGTTCTGCGTGACGCGGCCGTCCAGATTGCTGAGCGCACCGCCGACGCTGTTCACCACCTGCCCGCCCACCTTATAAGCAGGCGTGCTCACCGAACCATCGGCATTCACCGTCGAGCCGCCGCCGAGCGCCGTCGCCGTGCTCGCCGCCTGCGCGAACAGTTGTGAACCGTTGACCGCGTCGGTACTCGTTGCGTTCAGCGAGCCACGCCCAACGCCAGTGACTACGCGGTTGCCCTGCGTGCCCGCTACGTTGATTGAACGGCCGTCCGTCGTCGCGCCGAGCTTGATCACGCGCGAAGCCGGGTCTTGTGTCACGACGCCGATGCCGCCTTTCTCGACGTTCTGCTGCAACGTCGTGAGCCCGTTGTCGAGCGAGTCGAGCGCATCGCCGACGTTGTTTTGCGTGCCGCGTTGCACGTGATACGAGGGGCCGGTGACCGAGCCGTCGGTATTGATCTGCGCGCCGCCGCCAAGCGCGGCCACCACCGGGCTGAACTGCGCAAGATTGATCGCGGAGCTTTCGGTCAGACCCGCCGCGACGCCGGTCAATTGACGCGCGCCGCCCGTGCCGGCCAGATCGACCCGCCCGCCGTCCGCGCCCTGCCCAATGCTGATCACATGCGAGGTCGTGTCCTGCTGAACGAGGCCGATCTCGCCGTTCGTGATCTGCTTCGCGACGTTGGTCAGATTGCCCTCGAGCGCCGTGGTGCGCGTGTCGAGGCCGGCGATCTTCGTGGTGTTGACACTCGTGCGCTGATCGAGCTCTGCAATGTCGGTAGCGCTGCTGGTGAGGCGCCGGTCCAGGTTCGCGATGCTGTCGCTGTTCTGCGCGACGACCTGATTGGTCGCGAACAACTGGCCGCCGTTCACCGCGTCCACGCTGCCGCTCGTGAGATTCGCGGCCCGCACGTTTGTCACGCGGACCGGCGCGCCGGCGTTCCCAAGCGTTAAGAGGTCGCGCGTAGACGAATCGTATTGCAGCGCATTGGCCGTGGCCGCTGCAATCGTCGACGCGCTCGCGGCCGCACTTGCCGCGGTGCTGGTTGCCACACTGGTATTGACGGCCGCGGCGAGCGCGGAACCGACATCGTTATAGGTGCTGCCGCCAATGGTATAAGCCGGCGCTATTGGGGTGCCGTCGGCAGTGACGGCGGAGCCGCCGCCGAGCGCCGCCGCCACAGTAGCGGCGTTGCGGTACAGCTGCGCGCCGTTGACCGCTTCGGTGCTCGATTCGGTAATCGCGCCGCGTGCGAGCCCAGTCAGCGTGCGATTGCCGTTCAGTCCGGCAATGTTCACGCGAACACCCGGTGACGACGTTCCGAGCAGAATCTCGCGGGTTTCGCCATCCAGCCGAACGAGCCCGATGCTGCCGGACACGACCTGAGACTTCAGTGTCGCGATGCCCGTGTCGAGCGAGGTCAACGCGCTGCCGACAGTGGTTTGCGTGCCCGATTGCAGGTAGTACTTTGGACCGACCGTCGAGCCGTTCGCGCTGACCGACGCACCGCCTCCGAGTGTCGACACGACCTGCTTGAGCTGCGCAACATTGACCGCCGACTGCGCGGTCGTGCCCGCCGCGACGC
>Ga0268254_10000142_pt1 | contig 65684 bp, 68 predicted proteins | sample AgamicOrSfrz_FD_200251 | JGI IMG/M metagenome (GOLD analysis project Ga0268254, IMG submission 200251) | Agave microbial communities from Guanajuato, Mexico - Or.Sf.rz (v2) (version 3) | ecosystem: Host-associated > Plants > Phyllosphere > Phylloplane/Leaf | place: Guanajuato, Mexico...
CTTTCTTTTCTACGTTCTCAAAGTACTGCCACCACATGGCGATGATCAGGACAAATGAAATAACCGAAAATAAAATGGTATTCCAGTCCCCTTTTTGTGGCTGTATCACAGCAAGAATGCTGACAACCGATTCTCCAAACAGAATTAATGTTAGTAACGCAAAGCGTTCTAACAAATGAGCCGTGTTGGTCGGTAATTTCGCCAGTCGCTTATGTCCTAAAATAGGTAAAATCATGTCCACGGCAATTCCTGTATATAACACGGCGTAGCGGACCCATGAATCAAAAAAGAGCGACAGAAGCGAGATAAAAATCCCAATTCCAAAGCATGTTCCTAAAAACACAGCAACTTTTTTTCTCTCACTCTGTTCAAATTTTTGAACAATGAGATATTGAATCGAGGTTAACGCTCTTAGACCAATATAGCCAATCAAAAAAGAGACGTAATATTGATCAAAATCTACGGACAAGCTTGAGATCATGATAAGAACAAACAGCATTTGAAGAATCATAAAGATGCGCTGATGCAAAAAATCTTGTCCAAATCGATTGATAAACATCGTTTGTCCCGTCCACGCCCACCATATCGGAATAAAGATCAGTACAAACTTTAACAAATACTCTCCATGAATATACCCTTGTTCAACGTGAAGTAAAACATGCGTAGCAGTCGCAACGGCTGCCACAAACAACAAATCATAAAAAAGCTCCAGCCACGTAACTTTTTTTTCTTCCACTACTCCGCATCCCTTCCTACCATCTATCAGGCTGTCGTTAATATACTTTATTTTATATACAAGAGACGCATATTTCATGACAGGTAGCGTAGTAAAAGATAGGTGAGCCAGCTGTTCATCAGCCGGCTCACCTACCTAACAATTTTCTCTTATGTCGTTACGTTTTCTCCGTCACATAAATGATCCACAGATGCCATTCTACTTTCATGTCTTATATGTAAAGAGAACGACCTTTAGCAAAACTTAATTTCTGCTACGTTAGACACCCTGCTTGCTGAAATCGCGCTGAGCTCCTCTATAGCTGCCCATTAAGTTTTGATAACCAGGAAGATGACTAGAAATTAAATTGCCAAAACCTTCAACGTCGTTGCGCCAGTCACGCTGCAGCTCGCACGCTACGCTAAACCAGTTCATAAGCTGTGCGCCCCCGTGAGCCATACGCGTTAATGCTGCATCTGCGACTTGCTTATTGAACGTTCCGGAAGCATCTGTCACAACAAACACTTCGTAGCCTGCTTTAATGGCAGAAAGTGCAGGAAAAGCAACGCAGACATCTGTCACTACACCGGCGATAATCAGCTGTTTTTTCCCGGTCGCTTTAATTGCTTTAACAAACTCTTCGTTGTCCCACGCGTTAATTTGTCCAGGACGAGCTATTTTTGGCGCATTAGGAAACAAGTCAACGAGTTCTTGCATGAGCGGGCCGTTGGGTCCATTTTCAAAGCTAGTTGTTAAAATAACCGGTAAATCAAAGAATTTAGCCGTATCACCAAGAGCCAATACGTTGTTTTTAAATTCATCAACACCATAGTCACGTACAAGGCCGGAAATAAGCCCCGTTTGGTGGTCAACTAAAAGCACAGCAGCATCATCTTTTGAAAGGCGAGAGTAAAGATCAGACATTTTATAATCCTCCTTAAATTAAGGCAAGTAAGGATACATGTACTTCTTCCATTCCTTACAAGCGGTCTATAATTTGAACGTTTTTTTGGATTTCATTTATGATCTGTTAGGTAAAACATGTATAGAAAGAAAAGCTATTTCTGAGGTGAAAGTTCGTGAGGTGTGTTCTCTCTCTTAATCTAGAACAGGAACAGGCGCTTGATCAATCCAATGAATGAACTGCTGTAGGTAGCGCTGAAGATAGCGTTTTGTTGATTCATCGGTTAGTACTTTTTGTTGCGAATCAATCTTTTCATGAACTTGCGAAATCAGCATTTTTTGAAATGGTAAAACGTTGACTTGCATAGCTTCCAGTACTTCTCTCGTTTGCATTTGAGCAAAAGCCGTACCGAAGCCTCCTGGAGTCGCTCCAATGAGACCAACTGGTTTTCTGTTTAAAACAGAAGAAGTCCGAGGTCTTGATGCCCAGTCTAAGGCATTTTTTAACACTCCTGGAATTCCTGAATTATACTCTGGACTAACTATAATAACGCCGTCAACATCTTGAATCGCAGCTCTAAAGGATGCGACAGATTCTGGTGATCCGTCAGCTTCTAAGTCTTCATTAAAAAAAGGCAGGCTGCTTATTTCAATCCAGCGATATTGAGCTGAGTCATCTAATGTAGTCAATGACTCAGCAATCATTCGGTTATAAGAATTCTTTCGTAAACTTCCACAAATAAGACCAATGGTTTTTGTCATCTATTCACCTCCTTACTTGGAATTAATTTCATATTACCACGGTGTTTCAAATATAGATATTAGTTTTATATATAGATAAATTAATTCCTTCTTTGTACCTAATGTAGGATTGAACTAGCGTTTTACTATTACTAAAAGAATTCTTTTAGTAAAATTCAGTCTAATTCTCTCACTTCAAAAGGAATCAAAGCTCTTTCAATTTGATCTCGATGGGTTTCGTACTGTTCAGGCAGCATGAGTTTTTCTCCCATGGTTTCAAGTGACTCATCATGAGCAAAGCCTGGAGGATCTGTTGCAATTTCAAATAAAATTTCTCCGTGTTCTTTAAAGTAAATTGCATTAAAATAATTTCGATCCCGAACAGCCGTTACTCCGTATCCGCTGTCGGCTACGTATTTCTGCCATTCTAATTGATCTTCATCATCTTTTGCTCGCCATGCAATATGGTGAACCGTTCCAACGCCCATTTGCCCGCGTCCAATGGTTGTTAATTTTAAATCAATCACATTTCCAATGTCCGCTGATGATTGAAAACGTATAAAATCTCCTTCTTGCCCTACTTTTTGTAGACCCATTACGTTTTCTAATAACTGAGCTGTTTCATGAGGCTTAACAGATAATAACGTAGCTCCTCCGAATCCTTTAATAGCAACATCAGGTTTAATTTCACCAGCTTGCCACGTATTGTTTTCTCCTTCTTCTCTTTCCACAATCTCTAGATGCAAACCATGAGGATCGTTAAACTCTAAGTACTGCTCTCCGAATCGCTCCATCTTTGTAGCTGGAACCCCAAACTTAGCTAATCGCTGTTCCCAAAAGCCCATCGCACCTTTTGGAACCACATAGGAAGTTACGCCAACTTGCCCGTCACCTATTTTCCCTTGCCGTGCATTTGCCCACGGGAAGAATGTAATAATCGTTCCAGGTTTTCCGCCTTCATTCCCAAAGTAAAGGTGATACGTTCCTGGATCATCGAAGTTCACCGTTTGTTTGACCAAACGTAATCCTAACACGCCCGCATAGAAATCAACATTTTCTTGAGGATGACCTACAATCGCCGTGATATGATGAATACCCGCTGTTTTTTTACTCATTACTATCATCTCCTTTGATACATTTTTCGTCATATGTTTCGTTATCCCTCTTAAAATTATAACTATTTATCACAAATATCTCGAATTCGAGATATTAATCAAAAAATAAAAGCTTCTTTCTTATTCAACTCATTTTCTCTTTTAGAAAATAAAAGTATCTAGTGCATAATAACCTGGTCCTGCAATGGCTACACCGATTGCTACAACTAAAAGCGTAAGATTATATTCATACCCATTTTGTGTTGCCCAGTATCCATTCGGCCCGTGTACTTTCACAATCGCCATGACCATTGTTCCTGCAATCAAAAGCGCTCCTAGCGGTGTAAGAAGTCCTGCAGCAAATAAAGCTCCTCCTACTAGCTCGGATAATCCAGCCATTAACGCCATTCTAACACCTGGCTTCATTCCGATGGATTCAAACCAGCCTCCCGTTCCTTTTAACCCGTGGCCGCCAAACCATCCAAATAATTTCTGAGTGCCATGTGCCATAAAAGATAACCCAATGACCAAACGTATTAACAATAAACCAATGCTCACCATTTTTTATTCCTCCTATTTTTCATCAATTTAAAATCTCGAATTAAAATATCTTGAATTAAGGATAATTATAAAATCATATGGTTCTACTGTCAACATAATTTTTTATATTTTTTTGCAGCTAGCTGAAACGCTTAGCGACGTATTAAAAACATATTCATGATTTTATATGGATATGAGCATGGGAACAGAAAATATAAAAGCTAAATTGTATTATTTATTGAATAAAAAAAAGAAGTCATCCCTTGGTAACTTCTTTTCCTCTTCTACTATGCATGTATAGTTCAACAACCGGATGGTGAAGTTATCACCTTATTTATAAAAAGGATATCTGTGTCACTTGAACTAGTATCATTTTGCTTTTAATTTATCAATTAATTTAAGCGTATCATTATATAGACTTAATTGATATCTGTGGGACTCTAATTCAGGTGGGATACTGATTTGTAAAGGTATCGAAGAAAGATCGAGTAAATCAAAAGATGATTTCTTTATAGAGTAATTTTCCACGTTTTTATTAGCTTGTTCTGTTATGTATTCTCCTAATACCTGTAGTTGAACAGCCCATTTTTGTCCATCAACTGTGCGTAGAGAATTCGTTTCGGACCAGTCATTAAATGTAGGCAGTACACCCGAAATATAGGTGTACCCATGCTTCAGTTGAAAAAGGAAGTGTTCGTTTTGTTTTAACTGCTGCTTTTTATTTCTACCAAATGGGTTCAACCTTAAACTCTTTTCTGCTTTCCTTAATTCCTTTTCGACCTGATGAAGTTCCTGAAGCAAGTTGGTTGTATCATCTATTATAAGTAAACATAAAAGCAATATCACCTATTCATACAAAAATGCATCCTATAAATGTAGCAGGATGCATTTCACTTAGTTTTCTGTATCTTTATTATTTTTTTCTGCTGAGAAGTTATTTCACATACTCAAATAATCAGAAAATATTCAGCAGTCTCTATTGGTCCAATTCCTTCAAGTACATAACTTGAAAATACCTCTAAATTTTAATACTAGGCAACTAACATAAAAAAAGTTGATTTAGCTGAATGCTTCTGATGACTCTAAAATAGCCATAACGCTTTGTACGGATTCGATTGAACGTTTTAACCCTTCATTTTCCTTTTCCGTTAAAGGAAGTTCAATGATATGTTCAATTCCGTCTCCCCCTAGGATTGTTGGTACACCTAGGTAAAGATTATTACAGCCATATTCACCTTCTAGATAAGCTACGGAAGGGAGAATTCGCTTCTTATCCTTTAGAATCGCTTCTGCCATTTGAACCATAGAAGCAGCAGGAGCATAATAGGCGCTTCCATTTCCAAGCAGGTTAACGATTTCTCCTCCACCTTTGCGCGTTCGCTCTACAATAGCTTCTATACGTTCAGGTGAAATGATTTTATCAAGTGGAATTCCTCCAGCATACGAATAACGAACTAATGGCACCATATCATCTCCGTGGCCACCCAAAACAAATCCTGATACATCTTCAACAGAGATATTTAATTCTTGAGCCACAAATGTATTAAAGCGGGCTGTATCTAATACACCAGATTGGCCTATTACTCTATTCTTAGGGAACCCCGTAGTTTTATAACAAACGTATGTCATTGCATCAACTGGATTACTCAATACAATAATATAACTGTTTGGTGCATGCTTTTTTACATTTTTCGATACTTCTTTCATAATTTTTGCGTTTGTGGAGACTAGGTCATCACGGCTCATTCCCGGTTTTCTTGGAAGTCCTGCAGTAATTAATACTAAATCTGCATCCTGAATGTCTTCATAGCTAGATGTTCCCTTGATATTAGCGTCAAACCCTTGGACTGGGCTTGCCTCTAACATATCAAGTGCTTTTCCTTTAGTCGGGTTAGTCTGGGAAGGAATATCAACTAATACTACGTCTCCAAGTTCTTTTTGCGCCATCATTAGTGCGGCTGTGGCTCCTGTAAATCCCGCACCAATTACAGCTATTTTTTTACGCCTAAATGCCATGATTTATCCCCCGTTCCTCGTCGTTTATATGTAGGTTATTCTACTTTTTGATCTTCTTCTACAGCAGCAGAATCTGCTTTTGCTTTATATTGAATACTGGATTTTGTTTTAGCAGCAGATGATTTTTTAGTCGCTTTATTGTCTTTAGGTGTCTCCTTTGACTGCGATTCTTTATTTTCATCTTTTAATAGGCTATTTCCAACCTCTTCATCAGGATGGGGAATTACATGCGCTGACACTAATTCTCCAACGCGAGCCGCTTCTTCTTTTCCCATATCTACAGCTGCTTGTACTGCACTAACATCGCCTTCAACTAACACGGTTACAAGAGCTGCATCCACTTTTTCTTGCTTCACTAAGCGGACATCAGCTGATTTTAACATCGCATCCGCTGCGACGATTGAACCTATTAAGCCTCTTGTTTCAATCATGCCAAGAGCTTTAGCCATTCTCTCCACCTCTTTCTATATCAACAGAATCTATAATCCCGATAATAATTGCATCAATGGGTAACGGAGTATCAGATGCCATATGTGCTGCGGCACTTCCTTGAGTAACCATTACCTTATCACCAATCCCGGCTCCAATACGATCAACTGCAATAAAAGAAGAGTCGTTATTCGATTTATTTAAAAGTTCAGGTTGAACGACTAAAAACTTTAAACCGCGTAAATTATCTTCTTTTCTTGTTGCCCAGACGTTGCCAATTACTGTCCCTATTTTCATAAAATATCCGCTCCCTCTACGTCTACCACGCAAATTTCTTTTCCTAATTCTGTTGCTGTATCGCGTGCTAAAGGAGTGATAATCGTTTTAGGTGAAACAGTAATTTTTTCTTCTTCTACCAATTTCACATGTCTTTGGGTTAGCACTCGTTCTGTAAATGATAAAGAATGTCTGTTTAAGCCTGATTGCAAAAATCTCTCAAACGATTGGATTTTCACCCCAAAGCCTTCTAATGTATTTTTATAAGCGATTAAATGGGCTGCATATTTGTTGTTTACTAGCTTTTTTTGATTACTGGACAGTAAGACGTTTCCTAAAGTTACAGAAGGAATGAGTGAAACAGAAATTCCTTCTAGCAAAGCCTCAGCTAAAAGAAAACTTTCTAGTGTATCTGTAATACCAAGAGCCCCTTTTACAAGCAGGTCTTGCTTTGCTTCTGCAAATAAAATACCTTGTATATCTTTTGGAAGGTTTTCTTTTTGGTCATCGCTGTAAACCAATGTCCAGCTTGTTTCTAACTTTTCGATTTGAATTGGATCAATTGCTGCCGACTCTTTCACGATCAGCAGCTTTGGCTTTACGTCTAGGTGCTGCTTGTCTGATTTATCTAATCGTTTTAAAACTTCTACTACAATTTGTTCAATCAGAGCATGATGGTTCATAAAGCTTCCTCGTATAGAGAAAGAATCCCTGTATCTCCGGTAGAAATTAGTCCCGCATTCGCTTCATCTGTATCAATATGCATTTCAAGCTTAAACTTTGGTGAAACTCGAATTAATACACTTTCGAGCGTAGTAGGTCTTTCTCCTTGAGAGGTAATGCGAACACACTGACCATTTTTTACACCATAAGCTTCAGCATCATCCGGCGTCATATGAATATGAGCTCGTGCAATGATTAAGCCTTCTTTCTTGTAAATGCTCCCCTTTGGTCCAACTAATGTAATCGCTTCTGAATTCTTTATATCTCCAGACTCACGTAGTGGAGGAACAGCACCGAGTTTAATTGAATCTGTTTTACTGACCTCCACTTGAGTTATACTCCTTGCTGGGCCAAGGACTCGCACCTTTTCGATGCTTCCTTTAGGCCCCACAATAGTAACTGTTTCATTAGCTGCAAATTGACCAGGCTGAGACAGGTCTGATTTTTTTGTTAGTTCATACCCTGCTCCAAAAAGAGCTTCTACATCTTCTATACTTAAGTGACAGTGTCTAGCAGATACAGCCATTGGGACTGTATTGCTTTGCTTGGTTGTTTGACTTAACTGCTGAACAACCTCTGCTACAATCGATTGAATGGCCTGCTTATTCATGCGCTATGCTCCTAACTTTTTAAGCTTATAGTTCACTATCGATTTTCGGTAAAATACTTTCTAATTCATTGTGTGGACGTGGGATAACATGAACGGAAATAAGTTCTCCAACGCGCTGTGCAGCTGCAGCACCAGAATCTGTCGCTGCTTTTACCGCGCCTACGTCACCGCGTACTAAAACCGTTACAATTCCTCCACCTACGTGAACTTTACCAACTAAATGTACGTTTGCTGCTTTTACCATTGCGTCTGCTGCCTCTACTGATGCTACTAATCCTTTTGTTTCAATCATGCCTAATGCTGTTAGTTCTCTTGCCATTTTTAATTCCCCCTAATTAGTTTGTTTGATATTTTTGAAGTGCTTGATTAACCATTTCAGAAATTGCTGCTGAATCAATCGGTCCCTGTGGCTTTAATTGATTCATAACTTCGTTGACAATTTCCTGTACGTTTTGATGATCTTTTGTATCTGATGAAGCAGAGGTAGAAGATAGAGATGGTTTTGGAATTGTTACCTCTTTTGTGCCGTAAGCCATTCGCTTAATATTTAATAAATGGCGAGCGGTCACATTGTCTGACGTAATGTTGCCTCCAAACGAACCGCATCCTAGTGTAAAGGAAGGCTTAAGTCCAGTCGTACCACCCACAGCTCCCACTGACGAGAGTGTGTTGACCATCAGTCTTGAGACCGGCATTTCAAGAGCAAACGTTTTAGCTACCGCATCATCGTTTGTATGAAGCGATAAGCTGTGACCTCTTCCACCAAGATTTAATAAGCTTAAACATAATTCTCTTGCTTGCTCTTCGTTCTTAGCTGTATACAATGGGAAAATAGGTGCTAGCTTTTCAATCGAAAACGGCACATCCTTTGCCACCTTTGTTTCTTCTGCAACTAAGATTCGTGTATCAGAAGGTACTGTAATACCTGCCATTTCAGCAATTTTCACAGCACTTTGACCAACAATATTTGGATTAAGCTTTTTTGGAATTGGTGAAATCACTTTTTCCATCTTGGCTTTCTCTTCTGAATTTAAGAAGTAGGCTCCATTATTCTTTAATTCTCTAATAGCCATTTGTTGAATATTAAGATCGACAACAATCGCTTGCTCGGTTGCACAAATCGTGCCGTTATCGAACGTTTTGCTATCGACAATCATTTTTACTGCTTGGTCAACCTTCGCAGTTTTTTCAATATATACAGGTACATTTCCTGGACCTACACCATAAGCTGGTTTCCCAGAACTATACGCTGCGCGAACGAGACCACTTCCGCCTGTTGCTAAAATTAAATTCACATCTTTATGCTTCATTAATTCATTGGTTGCAGCCATAGAAGGATTGGAAATCCACCCAATAAGTCCTTCCGGAGCTCCAGCTTCAACTGCTGCATGCGCACAAATTTCAAGCGCTTCCACTGTGCAGTTCATTGCTCGGGGATGAGGGCTGACCACTAGAGCATTTCTAGTTTTTAAACTAATTAATGTCTTGAAGATAGCCGTTGAAGTTGGGTTAGTTGTAGGAATAATTCCAGCAACAACTCCAAAAGGAGAGGCGACTTCTACCACTTTGTTCGCTCTATCTTCGTGAACAATACCTACTGTTTTTTCATTTTTAATTGATTCATAAACAGCTCTAGATCCTACCTCATTTTTGATTTTCTTATGTTCTACAACACCCATTCGCGTTTCTTCAACTGCCATTTTTGCTAATTCCAACGCTTTAGAATAAGCTGCTTCGGCAACTCGTTCAACGATGTGATCTACTTGCTCTTGTGAAAAGTTCAAGTATACCTGCTGTGCGGCTTTTGCCTTTTCCACTGCATTTCGCATCTCTTGTAAAGATTGAAGATCTTGATCAAACTGCACATCCAACAACTCCTTTCTACTGTCTATAAGCTTTTTAATAATGAACTGGATTTCTTGCAATGTCTAAAATAGCCTGGCGGAACGCATCAGCAGCTGCTTGACAGGCTGATTGAGATCCTGTTAAAAACCCACCGCCAAAATTTGTTTCAGAAGGAGGACCAAAAAATTTCACAAGCTCTACATCAGCTGCTTTAAGCGCTACATCAAGTCCATACATAGCCTCTAGTGGAGGGGCAATTAAATAAGCTAGTGGTTTGCCAATATCGATTCCTGCTTCTTTAGAAAGATAAGAACCTGTTCTTGCCACCACATGTGCATACAGCGCGTGATTTTTCTCTTCATCTAACGCTTCAAAATAGGCATCTGATTTTGTCACTTGTAAAACAGCATCAATGCCAGCTTTCACTTCATCTGGACTTGGACCCGCTAATACACCAATCATTTCACCTGATAGCGGACCTGACGCATGAGCAGCACCAGCATAAAAGGAACGGGCATAAGCTACCTCAACATCTGCTCTTTTGGTGGCTTCGTCTAAAGCTGTATAGCCCACGTCATCAATACTTGATGTAAACATGGCTAGACTTCTATGGTAAGGCTGCAAGTTAAACTGTTGAACTAAAGCGTCATCCACATTTGGAATCACACGAACAGCTAAAATGTCAGCGTGGATACGTGTTAAAGCCACTCCTATTCACCTCTATTGTTCTTTTTGAACAAGCGATACTCCGCTAGCTTCATATTTTAAAATTTTTTGAACCAATGTACCGAGATAAGCACCCGCTTCAACTGGAGGAATACCGCCTTTATGAATATTGGAAACCACCATTCTCTCAGCTTCAATCATTCCTTTTCTCGGTTCATAGCATAAATAGGCACTTAAGGATTCTGCACTTATAAGTCCTGGACGTTCTCCAATTAAAAGTACCACCACTTTTGGCGTCAGAAGTTCACCAATGTCGTCCATTACAGCAACTCGGCCTTTTTCTATATAAAACGGAACGCCTACATCTAAATCTGCGCTTTTTAAGGACTGTTGAAGAGATAAATAAACGTCCTCGACATTTTCTTCAATGGCTTTGGAGCTTAAACCATCAGAAACAATAATTTGAACAGTTGGTGATTTGGTACATTTTTCTTGAATGCACTTTTTGGCTTCGTCTGATAGCTTTCGTCCATAATCCGGTCGGCGAATGTACACTTCTTTATCTGTTACCTGAGTATTTACTTTAAATAAATTCAATCGTTTTAGGAGATTGTCGCTCACATTGCCATAAACAGCATCAACGGCTGCTGCATGGTCATAGCGAAATTTCAGCCATGTTTCTGTTCGTGGACGTAAGCCTGCTCTGCCAATCCCGATTCGGGCGGGTGTTTTCTGAATCAATGTATCTAATTCTTCTTGATTCACTGGATTTTTAATACCCGGCACCTGCTGCTTTGGTTCCATGTTCTCTTCCTGCTGAATAGGCATCTTACTTTCAGGCAGAGATGTTGAATGCTTTTCTTGAATATTCGGAAATTTAATTAATTCCTTTGCCGAATCATCTTCTACTACTTCAGCTAGAGGACCATTAATCACTTTCTTATTTGCATTGGATGTATGAGCCCAAAAAGCTACGCTGCTTTGACTATCGTCAGTAGGAGAACTTTGTTCGAAGCTAGATTGTTTTTCTAGCTTTTCGACAATGGATCGTGTAATTTTTTCAATCAATTCAGGATTCATCCTCTTCATCACCTACCTTGTAAAAATACTTGGATCTCCTGCATATTTGCTTAATTTCCCTTGTTCAAAAATCCCCATTTTCTCAAGCCATTCTGCAAATAAAGGAGAAGGCTGTTTCCCCATCGTTTGCCTTAAAGTTGCTACATCATGGTAGCTCATTGATTGGTAGTTAAGCATACAATCATCACCCATTGGTGTTGCAATGATAAAATTAACGCCTGCAGCTGTTAGCAATACACCTAGATCTTCAATATCATTTTGATCTGCTTTAATATGATTGGTATAACAAATATCTACACCCATCGGAATTCCATGCATCTTTGCCATAAAATGGTCTTCTAAGCCTGCACGAATAACTTGTTTGTTGTTATATAAGTACTCAGGTCCAATAAAGCCAACCACGGTATTTACAATGTACGGATCATAATGACGTGCAAATCCATAGTTACGAGACTCTAACGTTAGCTGATCCATCCCAAAGTGCGCTTCAGCCGATAGCTCAGAACCTTGTCCTGTTTCAAAATATAAGCACTGAGGTCCTGTTCCTGTTCCATGACTTTTAGCTAATTGATTCGCCTCTTCTAATAAGGCAGCGCTGATTCCAAACGAACGGTTAGCGGCTTCTGTTCCAGCAATACTTTGGAAAATCATATCCGCTGGTGCTCCTTGTTCAATGGCTTTCATCTGAGTCGTAACATGAGCTAAAACGCAGTTTTGAGTTGGAATTTCCCAATCATTCATAAAATTTTTCGTAGCGTGCAGCAGCCGTTTTACACTTTCAACCGAATCATCGACGGGGTTAATACCAATAACGGCATCTCCAATTCCGTAAGACAGCCCTTCTTTTAACGAAGCAATCATGCCTTCTACATTGTCTGTAGGATGGTTAGGCTGCAGTCTAGAAGCTAAGACTCCTTTTTGGCCAATCGTAATATTGCATTTTGTTAAAATTTCAATCTTATTTGCTGCGTGAACTAAATCAAGGTTTGACATTAGTTTTGCTACTGCAGCAATAATTTCACTATTTAACCCTCGACTAAGCCTCTTTAAATCCTCACCCGTTGTTTCATCACTTAAGATATACTCTCTAAGTTCTGCTACGGACCAATTTTTCATCGATTGATAGATGGGCTCATTGACTTGATTTTCAATAATTTGAGATACTTCGTCTTCTTCAGGTGAAATCATTGGATTTTCGCGAATATCAGCAAGTGTTAATTCACTAAGCACTTCCTTTGCTGCAATTCTTTCTTGAACGGTTTCTGCAGCTAAACCTGCCAGCCGGTCACCAGATTTTTCTTCATTTGCCTTAGCGAACAGATCTTTTAAATCAGAAAATTGATAGACCGCACCTAAATAATGTGTATGTAACTTCACCAGTGAAGCCCCCTTTCTTATGAATGGAACGTAAGGGTTTTGACTACTACCGGTACTACGCTTGTTTGTAGCAATTGGCCAATATCTAAGTAGTCACCGTGTTCCACCTTAATTTGATCAATACAAATAATGCTTTGCGACGAATCTTGAGCAACAAGCGTTTGGCCCAATACCTTGGCATGATCGCTCTCAAGAACAATAATCAGCGGCTGATCTCTTTTGTTTTTTTGTTTCACCGCTTCTAACAGACCTTTTGCTAATTGTTGAATATCTCGAAATCCTACGTACGGAAGCCCAGATAAGTACAAGGCAAAATTTTGTCCCTCCTGCTGCGGGTCATGTATCTCAATTGCATCTTTTACAGCATCCTTTAAGTGATGAACACTTTTTTGAAACCCATCCTTAAAAGAAATTTGATAAACAGGTACATTTCGCACAGGTAAATCTTTGGTTTCTACTTGAATCGTGGCTCCACTGATTTCAGTCGTTTGTGTACCAGCACCAAGAACGGTTGCGCGAACGGTTTCATCAGGCTGAATCCATGACCATCCCTTCAAACTCTGACTATCTTTTAAAGAGTCTGCAAGCATTATTCCTATGTCGTGGTAAGGAGCTTGTTCAACACCTTTAGGCTCATATTGATAGAGACACTCACTAATTCCACCAGAAAACATAATGACATCAATTTCTTCTTTCCAATTCGGTTCATGCCCTAAAAGTAGTATCTTGTCCTCTGCTGTCATGGTACGTGTTAACATTCGACTAATCACATCGGCCATATAATTTGTTATATTCTTTATCTCTTCTTCCACCAGAACGTCACCTTTTACAAGAGTACTATTCCACTCTCTTAATAGGTTTCTAACGGGTGGCGAAATACTGCTGATTTTATCTTCCGAAAACTCTATCAGCCTGCCTCCTATGTGCAGTGTGCAAGTTCCACACAGCCTTCCCATTCGATAAACTGCTACATTAGCTGTTCCCCCGCCAATATCTACATTGGCAATAGTTTTGCTCATTTTTTTAGAATATTGATAAGCTCCTGATCCTTTTGCTGCAATAATTCCCTCTAAATCAGGACCCGCAGTTGCAACTAAAAACTCCCCCGCATGATTTGATAGATGGTGAATCATTTCCTCGGCATTTTGCTTAGTTGCTGTCTCACCTGTAATAATCACGGCACCTGTTTTAATATCTTCAGAACCAACGTTTGCTTTATCATACTCATTTCTAACAAGTCTCTCTATTGCTTCAATATCGATTGTTGTTGATGTGAGAAGTGGTGTTCGATAAATTGGGCTGCGATGAATAATTTCTTTATCAATAATCTCAATACGCGGCAAGTGTGTTCCTCCTGCCATATTCATCAGAGAAAATTGGCTTAACACAATTTTGGTCGTGCTTGTTCCTATATCAATTCCTGCACTGATAATCTCCTCTTTTAGCGGTTCGTATCGCTTCATATCCCTCCACCTCATCAACTTTCAATCAGCAAAAGGTTTTAGTCATTACTGATTGCTAATTAGTCGTGTTTTAGTCAAATAAAAAAGGCACCTCATACGAACTATCTCCTAAAAGATAGCTGTATAAGGCGCCTTTGCCCGTAATTTTTTTGTATATTTAGAATATAACTGATTTCTTACAAAATGTAAAGGTTTTCATTAAAAAATAATAGTTTTCGATTTCCAGTTATCACTACACTCTTTCATCTCTTGTAAAGACTGACACTGTATCAAAGCTCGAATCTCTTCAAGCCCTTCTTTATTAAGGGAAGAAGTGACAACAATAGGACCGTTTACAACTACTTGCCTTGCTTTTTTAATAGCTAAACTCACATCAGCATCTTCTGCATCACTTTTTGTAATGACCCCAATAGCTAACTTATTAATGCCTGTACTAAAATTGGGTGGAAAGACTGTCTTTTTCTTTGTGGCGTCGTGCAAATATAACACATGTGTAACTTCAAGAGCGGTTGCCATAATGTTTTTATAAAAAAAAGGATTTTCAACATATTCTCCAGGTGTATCAACGATCCAATCATAATAGATTAAAGCTTGTGTTTTAACTGCCTCGACCGGCTTTCCAAGCAGAGCATTTGTTAATGTCGATTTACCGGCACCAATTGAGCCAATGAGCATGGCTCTGTTTTTCTTATGCATAAGTCTCCCCTCCCTACTATACAGTTAGGATTTTGTGATAATTGAAGGTGTGTAACCTAATGTTTCGGAGAGAAAACGATTGATTTCTCTCATGGCCATATCTACTTCTGAAACGCTCCCCACAATAACAAGACTTCCTGTAAAACGATCTAAAAAACCTAATTGAACATGTGCAGCTTTTGTAGCCAAATCACCTGCAATAATAACGGTCTCACTAGGAGTCAATGTTAGAATGCCTAGAGCTCCTTCTTGCTGTATACCTAATTTTTCGAACATATCCGGATCTGGATTTGCAATTAAATGACTCAATGTAATTTGTTTTCCAGGCACAAACTCTTGAATAAAACGCTTTTTTTCTTCACTCATAAAAATTACCTCTCCCTTATCGTACAAACTCTATACAATACTTACATCACTTGTGTCTTACTGCTTTTTTCTTCTACCTCTTCATTTTCTTCAGCTGCTGAACCTAAGTACTCGTCTTTTCCAATAATGCCTGCTTCGCGATCCTTCTTTTCTAGCTCTAAGGCTTTTGGAACAGATAGCCAATATGCTAAACCAATGCCTATTAAACCTGCTGAGAACTTCCCGATAATAACTGGAAGAATTAATGTCGGCTGGAAATTGGCTGTAAAAGATAAATGATCTCCTAATAAAAATGCCGAGCAAACTGCAAACGAAATATTAATAACTTTGTCTTTTGGAGGCATGCTGCGAATGAGCTTAAACATCGCTAAAATATTAGCAATCGTAGCTAAAATACCTGCACTTCCTTCTTTACTTAATCCGAGTTTTTTCCCTACAGCTTCAAGCGGCTTTCCTGCATATTTTTGAAGCAAATAAACCATTGGAAATGCACCAGCAAGCATGATGCCAATATAACCTGCTGTTTCTAGCGCACGGAATTGATCCGCTTTATCAGCCATGATCGGATGAAATCCCCAGCTTCCAAATAAATGAGAGAATAGGCCTGTAAAAATTTCAACAATGGAGAAAACAAGAACTAGCTTAATTCCGGCATCCATAATACGCCCAAACCACATAAATCCTTTAATCATTAAATCTGGCAAGAAATATAGTCCTACCGCTAATAGCACAACAAATAATAAAAGTGGAGATAAATTCAAAATAATTTTCAAATAACTTATCGTAAATTCGTATGTTGAATCACTTGTAGTGGAAATAATTTTACGCACATCAGAATTGGTTACCATAATTAAAACACTTGAAATAAAAGCCCCAATTGGAATCGTTAACACACCTGACATAACGCCGAGCGCCATATATTTGTGGTCGCGTTTATCAAGCATGGCAAGTCCTACTGGAATCGAGAATACAATGGTTGCTCCGGCCATAAATCCTACTATCATGGCCATGACCCATCCTTCATACGACTCTTTTAATACGTGTGCTAATTGATATCCTCCCATATCCGTTGCTAAGATAGAGGTTGCAGCGATAGCAGGATCTGCCCCAATAGCTGAGAAAAAAGGACCGCATACCGTACTAATAAACCACGAAAGATATGGAGTTGCAGCCATGATACCAGCCGCTGGTATAAAAATATACCCGATAGAATGTAACCCTTCCATGAATTGCTTTCCTAATCCTTCATCACTATTTCTAATCGCAGCAATAGCCCCACACACTGCACAAGTCATGATAATATAAATCACGATTTTCCCAATGATAACCACACCCAATTCCCCCTATATGATGATTTTTATTTAAATAGATAATAGTTTAACTATTCCTATCTATTTAAAGCGTATGAAGTAACCTGTTAAGAGCCTTGCTACTAGAGAAAGATTAAAATTGTTCCCTTAAAAAAGACAAAAAGGTGCCAGGTGGTTTTTTATCACTTAAAACCACTAAGCACCTTTGCTCAAACTATTTACTTGTACAGTGAGGTTAAGTTCCATATTTCTCAATGATGTGTTTTGCTAATTTCTCTAGTGTAACCTGCTTTTTCATGCTAATCGTTCGCATTTTTTTGAAAGCACGATCTTCTGTTAAATTATATTTATCCATTAGAATTCCTTTTGCTTTTTCAACAATTTTTCGTTTTTTCAGTTCATTATTCATTTCCTGAACTTTTTGCTCATACATTTTTGCATTTTCTGCTTGCTGTAGAGCGATTTCAACTGCTGGAATTAAATTTGATTCAGCTATCGGTTTTACTAAATAGCCTACTATATTCGCTTTTTTTGCTTTATCAATAAACTCCCTCTGGCTGTATGCTGTCAACAGCAGAATAGGAATATTATATTTATTTGAAATAATTTCACTTGCTTTTAGTCCATTTAACTTAGGCATTTTTATATCCATAATAATCAGATCTGGCTTTAGTGCAAAAGCTAATTCAACCGCTTTTTCTCCATCTCCAGCTTCTCCTACTATTTCATAACCATTATCAGAGAGCATCATTGATAAATCTAGTCGTACAATTGACTCATCTTCAACAATCATAATTCGTTTAGTCACGGTGTCCGCCTCTTTCTAATGGGAACCTAGCTGATGCCATGGTGCCATTTGCAGTTCTCTCAATTGAAAATTGACCAGATAAATCGTGAGTGACCATCATGGTAACTATATCTAATCCTAAAGATGGTTTGGCTTCTTTTGAGTACCCAATACCATTATCTTTAATTATAACCTCTATTTCATGGTTATTCTGTTGAAAAGAAACGTGAATCTTACCTTCTTCTCGCCCCTTAAACGCATGTTTCATACAGTTTTGAATGAGCTCATTAATAATTAATGCTATGGAGACAGCTTTATCCGACTTTGTAAAAAGCTGAGTGCCCGAATATTCAATTGAAATATTTTTATTTTCATCCGTAGAGCTATACACTAGCATATTACCAATTTTCTCAATCAAACTAAGAATATCTACATTATCTACACTAGAGTTGGAAAGAATAATCTCGTACACAGAAGCGATACTTAAAATCCGGTTAAGACTCTCGACAAAATGAGCCTTGCTTTCTTCAGGAAGGCCCCTTCTCATCTGAAGCCGCAATAAACTCGCAATAGTCTGTAAATTATTTTTGACACGATGATGAATTTCTTGAATCATGACTGATTTGACAACAAGTTCTCTTTCTCGCTCTCTAAGTTCAGTCATATCTCGAAATGTAATAAAAGCACCATTCGTTGGGTTTTCTTGTTTTAAACTAACTTTTTTGACTTGAAACACCTTATTTAAAATAGTCACTTCGTGCATAAACAACTTTTCTGGATGATAAAATAACTCTTCTAAACAAGGAAAATATTCGATGATTTGATTCCCTGTCTTACATTCTAAGGAACAGACTTCAGAAACCAAATTAAAAGCAGCAGAATTAAAATATAGAATGTTTAAATTAGGATCAATAAAGAAAAGTGCCTCTCCAATAAACTCTGGAATAAGCGAAGCATTTTCTGTCATCTCCATTAAAATTTCGCTTAACGTATCATTTGTATTTGATAACGTTTTCATTTTTTCTTGACGTTCAACTACTTCACTGATATCTTTCTCCATAATCAATGTAGCAATTACACGATTATTAAATCCTTTAATAGGAACCACACTTTGTTCTACCGTTTTTCCTTCTTGTGTTAAGGCACGATTTAAAGACATCGGTTTTCCATTTTGCAGCGTGTAGAATACTGCTGGTTCAAACGCTTGGTACACAAATTTACCTGCGACTGGACGTTCATAAACTGACGGTGCAGTTTCTGGTGCCGCTTCTGCCACGACAACGGCATGCTGTCCTTCTTTTGTTAAACAATCGATAAACACATTTGCTCGGTTTAAATCAGCAATAAGCGGCAAATTTTTAGCAACTTCATCAATCTTTTGAATATCGACTTCTGCTAGATTTGTATGAAGCCTGCATAAAGAATTTAAGGATAATGTATGAGTCATATGTAAACTCCTAGCTGCTTTTAAACATTTAAGCATTAAAATATTAGAATATAATAAGTATTATATTTTTCTGAACTTTCTTTGTCAATGACCCCTTTTGATGCGAAAATATTTACTTTATGAAGGAAACCTTATTTCTTCTATGACTTATCACTTCTTTTTCTAAAGGTAAAGGTGGCCGATCGTGGTCTATCTGCCAGTTGAATTCGCATAGATATAGTCCTTGGGCTTTGAATCTTTTTACATAAAAATTAGTATTCTGTTATTTTGTTAGTAATAGCTTATATAGTGAGTTTTGAATTTTAAAAAAAGATAAAATCAACTAATGAGCTGCTTAATAAAAAGAAATACCTAATAAAATCATGTAGCACATGTAGCAAAGGGGCGTTTTAATACGATGTCAGTGTGGATAGGAACATGGATTGCTATGTTTGTTGCCTTATTTGGAGGCACATACTTCGGATACAGATTAAACAAAAAAAGGAAAGAAGCAGAGAAGAAAAGAGATTATACAGCACGATAGCAAACTGGATGATCTCTTTTTCTAGCCTTTTTTACATCTATATAGACGGATAAAGTTTTATTTTTACACGCGAGTAGGCATACATCATAGTTTAACTCTTACTTCCGTACCGTCAGTAGCTTTGACATCTACTAGTACCATTCCCTTATGTTTCTTCAGTTCCTTAACAATAGGCTTTAGCATGTTTTTATCTATTATCGGAAAAGTGAAATTCAGTCCTTTTCTTTTAAAATGTTCTTTTGTCCATTTATCGGCATACTTCTGGATGAATTTCGAAAAAGCAACGCTAATAGCAACGTTTAAAAGAGCATATGGAACTGGAATGCTAAATCGAACATCTTTTGTTTTCACTTTTACATGAATCATAAGCAAACCATTACTCAATGATGACTGAAACGGTATCTCCGTTCGCCGATTTAATATCAACAATCTGGCCATCTAACTCGTTTTCAATTGCTTCAACAATCAGGTTTATGTCTATATCTTTTACATATTTTTCTGATTGAGGAATACTTGCTGCGATGCTGTGTCCCGCCATTAATACCAGCTTGACAAGCTTTATCGGCAAATTAACCTTTACATTATCGTTTTCAGTTGACACAACTCGAATTTTTAACGTTTTATCTAAATACGCAGTCGACTTCTTCAAAAACTTATTGCCTGTTTCTTCTTTTTCTTTTAATACTTGAATCAGTTCTGATCCCTTTTCTGCATCAATTTTACCTTCTTGAACCATCGTTAACACTTTTGTAATTTCCTCTTTCACAAAAATCCCCCCTATTCTTCTTTTAAGAGCTTGATGGCTTCTTCCGCTGTAATTTCACCATTTTCTAGCATAGACACAACTTTTTTCTCGTCTACTTCATTTTTCTTCTTTTCTACATATCCAAGAGATGAAATGATGTCAGTAAGCTTGCCTCGGACGGTTGGATACGAAACTCCTAGTTCCTTTTCGACTTCTTTGATATTTCCTCTGCACGTTAAGAATACTTCTACAAAATGAAGCTGATCACTTGATAAGGATGCCAGCTTAGATAATTCAAACTCATTTTCAATCGTTGTGTGACAATGGGTGCACTGCAGCTTTGTAATTTTTAATGTTTCACTGCAAACAGGACAATTTGTAAGTACTTTATAAGCCATAATCAAATCTCCTTCTTTTAGTTAATTTGATTATACAACAAATATTTAATATTAAAAACAACAAAATTAAATAATTTTAACTAATAAATTAAAAATGTAAATTATCATCTAAATAATATTAATTAACTCTTTTAAAACACAAGCAATGAGATCTCGAATGCTTTTAATCCAAAAAAGTAAAAAAGATAAAAATATGTTTATTTTTGGAATATCATGTTGTAAAATACATTTGGTACTACAAAATTATTCCTGGTACCAAATGGAGGTTTTTATGAAAGAGCGTATTACAAATGAAGCAATTTTTTTAATTCAACAAAAAGGACTTTCTTTTACTATCAGCGATTTAGCTAAGAGCTTAGGAACTAGCAAACGAACCATATACCAACATTTCAGCTCCAAAGACGACATCATTGACTCGATAATTGAAAATCTTACCCTACAGATCAAGAACAAAGAAGAAGAAATCTTGCATGATAAAAGTCTCAATTTACTTAAGAAGATTACCCAAGTCCTTATATGTGTTCCTGAAGAGTTTAATACAATGGACATTCGCCTATTAGTAGATTTAAAACGTCTTCACTATAATCAATGGGTTAAGATAGATGAATTTTTAAAGCAAGAGTGGGATCTAGTAATAAAACTTATGGAAGAAGGAATAAAAACCGGAGTTATACGTGAAATTAATTTACAACTATTTGTAGAGCTGTACCTGGGCGCAATCAACCAAATTTATCAGCCAAACTTCTCGCTAAACACTAAACTTACAATGAGTGAAATATTAAAATCTGTTATTGATATTCTTTTGAATGGCATTTCTAGAAAAAAATAAGGTGGCGAAAAGATTTGCATTGGATCTATCTATGTTTAGCTATTCTTTTTGAAGTGGCTGGTACTACATCCATGAAATTATCAGACGGTTTTATTAGAGTTATACCAAGTGTGTTGCTCATATTTTTTTATATTTGTAGTTTATGTTTTTTGACGTTAACGTTAAAAAGTTTAGAGGTTTCAATTGCTTATGCTATTTGGTCAGGTATGGGGATTATAATTATTACGCTAATTGGATTTATGTACTTTAATGAAAGTGTAAGCCTGCTAAAAATTGTTGCTATAGCTCTAATTATTATCGGCGTAGTGACATTAAATATGACCGGTGAAAAAGAAGCTGATACTAGCAAATCCACTTTAGAAGAACACATGAGGTAAAAAGATGAAATATTTAAAACCTTTTTTTCTTGTTACAGATATCGGATTTATTATCTATTGGATTGTTACTTACTTTGAATTAATACCCAAAAGTGCAGCTTTTAAAGATTATGATAACCCTACAGTCATGGCTTGGAACTGGTCGTTCTTTCCTCTAGATATTCTTGTTTCATTTACTGGATTGTTTAGTCTATATTTATACAAGCTCCATAGAGAATCATGGCAGAATTACGCCTTAATTTCTCTAGTGTTAACATTTTGCTCAGGACTACAAGCCATTGCGTATTGGGCATTTATTAAAGATTTCGATCTCACATGGTGGGCTTTTAATTTGTACTTGATGGTTTACCCTCTATTGTTTATAAAACTACTTATAAACAATAGAGGGTAATGGCAATCAAAAAAGCAATCATTTCATTTAATAAACGGATTAAAAACAGTTTAAAGCAACAACTAAAGAATTATTAAAACCTCTTGAGGAGGGGTAACAAATAAATAAGAAAATCGCTAATATCATCATCTTTTTTATGTGGTTTCTGTTCTTGCTTCTTCTATGGATCATCTTCTCTTTTTCTAAAGGCCAAGGTGGAGAATGGTGGTCTATGTATCATTTGAACTCCCATAAATATGGTCCTTGGGCTTTGGGGATTTCTTACATAAAAATTAGTGTTGCTGCGGTTATTTCGTTAGTAATAGCCTATATCTCGAGTTTTGGATTCAAAAGAAAGAAATGAGATCAACTGAGGTGCTACTTAATAAAAGAGGATTTCTAACGTAGCTTTTATATTTTAGGGAGAAATGCAAAATCACTTATATAAGAATTCACACACATATAATTCTAGTTGTTTGAATTGAGGTTACAGTTCTTCCTGTAACCTCTTTTATAATTCCTTACCTGCAATTATCTTTTATATAAGTGTCATATGAGGTATTTTTTAATTTCCACAAGTTTGATCATGGGAAGCAGCCTTTCTAATTTCTGGGCCGCCATTGGCTACCAGCACTATCTTATTTTTAAACATAACGTTTACATCTCTTTTATTGTCAAGCTCTGGAGAATTGCTATATTTGCGTGTTCACTCATTTCGCTTGGCCTTCTTTACTATCTTTTTTAAGCAGATTTCCTAAACCTAAAAGAACTCAGTTAACAGCTAGAGTAGAAGCTGGATTATAGCAACAGATAATTTCAGAAAAAATTTTATGGTTTTGTAATTTCACGAAAGTTTCTCTTGCCTCCCTTTCTGTGTTAAATTCAAACATGATAATATTATGTTCTCTTGAATAAGCATTGATTACAGTAACCACCCACATCAAAAATCTCCTAGGGCTGTTACAATTACATTTGATTCTGATAAATGAATATCTCTGGAATTCTTATGAATAGCTGCTATACTTGTAGACTTATTTGGAATAAACCCCTTTTCTAACCAAATAGAACCGCTTTGAAAATCCCATGTTCCCAAGTAAATCTCCCCGTCTCTTACTATTGATATAATAGATTAGTTTATTTAATTGTTTACAGTAGCATCTTCTTTACATGCTTTGATAACATCCAACCAATGATCTGGCTTTTGTCCTTTAAACTTTTCTTTTAAATTAAATGAAGCCAATGTTTCTAACTTACTTTTTGCTGCTTTAGACATAACAGAATTTAAATTAGAAGCCTCTAGCATTTGAATAGAGCCGTCTAACTCAATTGATCTTCTTAATGCATGTATAGAGGTTCCAGTTACCAATCGGTTCATTGTTTCTCTAAAGCTCTTACTATCTAAAGTTTCACTAATAGAATCTAAGACTAATTGTTCTACATTAAATTCATGAGAAGCTTCTAATAACTCTAGATAAAGAGCAACTACACCTTTCATATAAATACTGCGAATTAGCTTTACAGCAGAGGCATCACCAGGTTTTTCACTTACTTTAGTTATGTCCATACTGTACGGAGTCATTAATGAAATCAGTCGATCTACACCATTACCACTTGCTGAAATAGGAACCTTATGTTTATAAACTGGCAGGGGACCTAGCATTGCGGCATCTGCAAAGAATGCATTCTTCTCTTGTATATTTATGTTAATTTTTTGCTTCACGATAGGAGTGGAAGCTGATACATCTACATAGATACATTCTTTCTTTATAAATGGTTTTAGCATCTCACTAACTTCAAGTGCTTTATCTGCGGGTACCGCTACTATTACTATATCCACTTGTTTTAAAACTTCTTCGGGTCTATAAAGAAGTTCTACTTGAGCTTGAGCAGCTCGTTCTTTAATTTGTGGACCATATGTAGGATGGTCTATCATAACATCATGAGCAAAAATGATTTCTAAACCTTCGCCTTTTAAGCCAACTGATAACTCAAAGGCCGCCTCTCCAAATCCAATAAAACCTAATTTCACTTTAAAGCTCTCCCTTCTGTTTATAATCCATATGCTTTCATCTGTTCTCTTAACCATGAAGGCTGAATGTTACCTCCAGATTCACCTTGCAGACGCGCTCTTTCAAATGTTTCGATCGTTTCTAAACGTGTTTTCTCATACTCTAGTTTTTTTTCCGCTTTAAAAAGAACCTCTTCAATCTTTTCTTTTGGAACTACAACAACTCCGTCATCATCACCTATAATTAGATCTCCTGGAATAACAGCTACGCCTCCACAAGAAATAGGTTTATGTAACTCACCTGGACCATCTTTAAGAGGACCATTCGGAATAAATCCTTTTGAGAAAATAGGAAATCCTGATTGACTAAGGGTCTCTTTGTCCCGAACTGCCCCATCTATAATAATCCCCTCAAGTCCAATAGCTTTAGCTGCAGCTGCCATTAATTCTCCAAGGTAAGCATTTGCCGTATGCCCCTTTCCATCTACAACTAGTACATATCCTTCTGTACCATCATAGATTGCCTGATGAAGAAATAAGTTATCTCCAGGTCTTAAACTTACAGTTAGAGCGGTTCCAACTACCTTCATTCCTGTAGATACAGGCTTAATTTTATAATCCATTGAGCCTGTACATCCCATTGCATCGGATATAAGAGTTGTATTAAGAAGGTTTGCTCTCTTAATAATGTCTTCAGATAATACTGGTGCTAAATTACTCACTGATATACACTCCTCTTCGATTTTAATATATTCTAATCAATGCTCTACTCAGGATAACGCTTACAAAATTAAATTAATAAAATTAAATATTGCCCCCCTATTCGCAGAATATCTACAGTTTATTTGCTGCATTTTTGAAAAAGATAGAAAAACGTCGTAAAAAATAAATAAAGTAATAAAAATTACTACATTTTTTATTTAAGTAATATTTATTACTATAATCTTAAATGTATCTTATCACTGGTGCCTAATAAAGTAAATCTATTTTTGTAAATAAAGTACAGGAAACATATCCTAAGCTTTATTGCTTAGAAGAAACATTTTTACATAAAAAAGTAAACATGCTAAAATTCAAGTAAGTATTGTGATAAATACTTTTTATATGCTTAAAAAAATAAAATTTACAATATAATCTGTTTAATTGGAGCGAAGGTATGGAAAATCCAATATTAAAATTAAAAGATAATATCTCACAACTAACAGAAACTCAACGGAGAGTAGCAGACTATATCCTTAAAAATCCTGTCGATGTAGCTTTTTTAACGGTTGATCAATTGGCTTTGACAGTAAAAACTAGTACGACCACGATAATGAGATTAGCTTTTAGTCTAGGCTATTCTGGATATGCAGAGTTTCAAAAAGGACTTCAGGAGCTTCTACGTAACAATGCTGCTCCTCAAATCAGATTAGAAACAAATTTGAAGGGCTTAGATGAGAGTGATTTGTGGATGCGCTGTGCAGAAAGTCAATTCAATAACATTCAATCAACAGTAGAAATGATTTCTACAGAGAGCCTAAATAAAGCATTAGAAATGATTGTCTCTGCAGACCGAATATTTTGTACAAGCGTTAGAAGTGGTTTACCCGTGGCACAGCATCTATCCTTTGGGCTTAATCGACTACTCGGAAACTGTGAGCTAATTGTCTCTGACTTAAGTGATTGGGTGGATAAAGGAATTACTTTAACTTCTAAAGATTTAGTTATTGCAACCTCCTTTCCAAGGTACGCTAGAAGAACTGTTGAGTTTGTAACAGCTGCCAAAAGTAACGATGCCAAGGTCATTTCAATTACCGACAGTTATTCTTCTCCTTTAGTTAAGTACTCAGATTTAGTACTGACTTGTAGCTCGAGTAGTATCGCTTTTCATAATTCACCTATAGCGTCGCTACTTGTGGCCGATTATCTTGTAAGTGCGATAGCTATAAATTATCCAGAAAAGACAAAGGATCGTCTCGATAAAATCAATTCAGTCCTTACAAAAATTAATTATCATTACACTGATTAAATTTACGAATGTGGTAAAAGCATGAAATATCGAATGTATAAAATAATTCGATATTTTATGTTTTTACCACTTTTTTATTTTTTTAATTAAGTCTAATACTTCCCTTTCACTTTTCATTTCTATAAAAAAACATTTACTTTTCATTAGAAGCCATGATAGTATACTTTTAAATAGTCACAATTATTACAACAATTAAATAAAAAGTAATAATTATTACTTTGAATGATGGGTTGTAATAATGAATATAGTTAGTTCTGTAAAATCATTTTTAGATATCATCCGGAGATATCTGACTGCTCCCCTACTAAGATATTACAAAGTGACTATAAGTTTATTAATCCTAACACTTGTATTTTGCTTGTTAACACGCAAATGATGAGAGCACTACCTTTGGTTCTAAGCAATCATCAACAAAAGATTTTAGTAAAGGAGTGATTAGTTAAAGAAACACGAGAATAGAAAATAATCTATTAATGATTCTATATACAGTGGACTTAAGGGGGGGAATTCACGCTAGATTTTTTGTAAACCCTTACATTCGTTCTGATAACAGGTTTCAAACCAATAATATGTAAAAAAGCCAATTGTTTTTACTAATGAATGATTGTGAAAAGCAGCTTTATAATAAAGAATGATAGTTAGATAGTTTCATGAGAATTTAAAAAGTATGGCATTAAAGATAAACAAGAGGGAAAATGAAAAAAAGTTCTAGAGGGGGTATAATATGTTAACATTTTTAGGTTTTTCGATGATTGTAGTATTTATGTATTTAATCATGAGTAAGCGTTTGTCTGCCTTTAGTGCATTAACAGTGGTTCCTATTGTTTTTGCTTTATTGGGCGGCTTCACTGATTTAGGACCAATGATGATGAAGGGTCTTGAAACCATTGCTCCGACAGCAATTATGATTATCTTTGCCATTCTTTATTTTGGTGTGTTAATCGATACAGGATTATTTGATCCCCTAGTAGCGAAAATTCTAAAAATGGTAGGCGGTGACCCTCTGAAAATTGTAATGGGTACTGCAGTCCTATCTTTAATAGTTGCTCTGGATGGCGATGGTACCATTACATATCTAATTGTAGTAACGGCATTTCTACCCCTATACAATCGTTTAGGTATGAATAAACTTATTCTAGCCTGTATTCCTGCATTAGCAATGGGTATCATGAACATGACTCCATGGGGGGGACCTGCTGTACAAGCTGCGGCGGCAGTAAAAGCAGATATAACTAGTTTACTTATACCCCTTATTCCTTCTATGATCGCAGGAATGATATGGATTTTGGTGGTTTCATATTTTCTTGGACGACGTGAACGTAAAAGACTAGGAGTAATAAATATTGATGCAGCTTTTAATGAGGAAATTGCTGCAGCTCTTGATATGGGGATGGATGCATCGATAAAGCGTCCTAAATTATTTTGGTTTAATCTAATTTTAACTATTCTAATATTAACAGCTTTAGTTATGGGATTTTTACCTTTACCTGCTCTATTTATGATTGGGTTTGCTATCGTGATGATTGTTAATTACCCAAATTTACAAGATCAAAAGGAACGCTTGCATGCTCATGCAGGAAATATATTAACGGTGGTTTCCATGATATTTGCAGCAGGTATATTTACTGGAATTATAGATGGAACAGGCATTGTTAAGGCTATGGCGGATACTTTAATAGCCGTTATTCCTGACGCTCTTGGCCCCAAATTAACAGTAATTGTTTCGCTTATAAGTATGCCATTCACATTTTTTATGGCAAATGCTCCCTTCTATTTCGGGATTATCCCTATTATGTCTGAAACGGCTGCTCACTTTGGCATCCCTCCACTAGAAATTGGTCAAGCTTCTTTACTAGGGCAACCCTTGCATCTATTAAGTCCACTTCAAGGTTCTATCTATGTCTTAGTAGGACTCCTTGGCATTGATATAGGTGACCATATTCGCTTTGCTGCCAAGTATGCCATTGGAACAGCGTTAGTTATGACGATTGTGGCTGTATTATTTGGAATACTATCTATATAAATGATTTATGGGAACATAAAAAAGAGAGAGCTGATTCTTCAAAACAGCTCTCTTCTATATATTTAACTTTAAATTACATTAAAGATTGAAATATAACATAAGCAAATCACTATTCAATCATGACTGATACAGTATCTCCGTTTGTCAATTTGATCTCAACAGTTTGGACATCAAATTCATGTTCAATTGCTTGAATAATAAGGGGAATGTCTATATCCGCGAAATTAAAAAATGGTGCCCATGTAATCCCACTTAAGGTTTTAAATCAACTCCATCTTTTCGCCTTTTCAAATAAATACTGCACTCCATATAACAAATATGCTTTGTAATGAAGGTAGATAAAAAATTGAAAATGACTTAATCGGTTTAAACTTACAATTTTCAACCTTTTAAGAACATCAATAAAGTAAAAAGCAAAGATTCCATCAACTATAATATTCAGTAATAAAAACTTCTTAAAGTTTCCATACGAAGATTTAAGAAGCCACATTGAAAGAGGCATATAAGGCCCAATACTAAAAGGAAGTTCATCTTTTATAAACGAATCTTTTTTATCATAAAATTTCCACCACTTCCTCTGATGCCCATACAAATGATTAATAATTTCAAAGATAATAATAAAAATCCCTGCGAACGAATAACGTCTTATGCTGCGTTTTCCTATAAATAACAACGACAGCCACGGAATCGCTATTATAGATAGGTTAAATCCTAAGTGTTTTCTTGATATCATAAGTGAACTCACCTCAACGCACTTTATCTAGTTCTTCTTATAGTGTCCACTTATTACAAAAAAAACCTTCTTTTAAGCAATCAAGTTCTATTAAATGGCCTTCACTTTTTGTTTAAAATGTGCTTGGAGGTGAGTCGCAGCAGGATAAATCAAATGCCTCAGATTTTTAAAAATTAATACGGCTGATACAGAACCTTAAAATTTTCTCGTAAATCTAAAAAACACAGACCATCCAATGGTCTGTGTTTTTTATTAATGTGCTTTTTGTTCAACATTGACTCTCTTGATAAAGAACGAGATAACCAATCCAACAATTGACACAATAATCGCAAAGATGAACGCATGTTGAACACCGTTGGTAAAGGCAAGAACTTGGTTTAATGGATCCATTTTATCTGATACCGTCTCAAGGAAGCTTCTTGAACCTGATGAAAGAATGGAAATTCCAACAGCTGTTCCAATTGCGCCAGAAACCTGCTGCAAAGTGTTCATAATTGCTGTTCCGTGCGGGTACAGCTCAGGTGGAAGCTGGTTTAATCCGTTTGTTTGAGCCGGCATCATAATCATCGAAATGGCTATCATAAGCGCAATGTGCAGAGCAACGATAAACCCTGTTGACGTTTCCAGCGTTACGGTTGAAAAACCATACATGGTGCCGGCTACAATCACAAGACCAGGGATAACTAACCATTTGGGACCAAAGCGGTCAAATAATCCGCCCATAACCGGTGAAAGAATTCCGTTAATCACTCCTCCAGGAAGAAGCATTAGGCCAGCGGCAAAAGTTGATAAAGCTAATGATGTCTGTAAGTATAAAGGTAAAATCATCATGGCAGACAATAGTACCATCATGCAGACTAGAATTAATAAAAGGCCAATTGTAAACATTGGATATTTAAAGGCTTTAAGGTCTAACATTGGCTCTTTCATCTTCGTTTGACGAATAGAGAATGCCACTAACGCAATGGTTCCAATCACAAGAGTTAGAATAACCTGTAGACTTCCCCAGCCTCCGCCTTCTCCAGCGCTGCTAAATCCAAACACGATTCCTCCAAAACCGATTGTTGAAAGAACAACAGAAATCATATCGATTTTTGGCTTCGTTGGTGTGGTAACGTTCTGCATAAAGAAAGCTCCAAACACTAAGGCAACAAATAACAGCGGAAGTGAAATCCAGAAAATCCAGTGCCACGTTAATGTTTTTAAGATTAAGCCTGATACGGTTGGTCCAACAGCTGGCGCAAACATAATAACAAGGCCGATGATCCCCATTGACTTTCCACGCTTATGCGGCGGGATAATAACAAGAATCGTGTTAAACATAAGCGGTAAAAGTAAAGCAGTTCCAACGGCTTGCACGACACGGGCAATCATGAGTACCCCAAATGTTGGTGCAATAGCGGCAATAAATGTTCCAATAATTGAGCAAATTAGAGATGCTATAAAAAGCTGTCTGGTCGTAAACCGCTGAAGAATAAAACCTGAAATAGGTACCAAAATTCCTAACGTTAACAGATACCCTGTTGTCAGCCATTGTGCGGTTGTTTCGTGAATGCCAAAGCCAGAAATCAGCTCTTTTAATGCCATATTTAGCGCTGTTTCACTAAATAAACCAATAAATCCAGCAATAAGAAACGACGTAATAATCGGCAGCACTTTGATGTTCGAGCTTTCGGCCACTGTTTGTTGATTACTCATATTAAATTGTCTTCCTCTCTTTTACATACTCTTTTTGGTGAACGTTTTTCTATCTCAATGATAAGTTGATTAGCAGACAAACAATGCATATTGATATAAAGATTAGTGATAAGTTTAAGGCATTATGTTGACTAAGCTTTTTCTTTCTCTTCTCTTTTGACCGAAGTGCTTTTTGTCTTCTAAATTCGTTTCTTTCCACAGATACCTCTCCATTTCATTTCTAAATCAACTTTAGAAACCTATGTAAACTAATTTCCATTCATAATATGGAATTTTTAATAAGTAAGTTAAAACGAAATAGAACTATAAAATGAATTTCATTTTACATAACAGGAATATTGTAACACAGCTATAAGTACTGTTTCTATCTAAAATATACTAAATAACAACAGCTATATACCCAACTTGGTACCATGTGACAATTAAAACTTGGTTCTGTTATATGCTTTTTGTTCTGTTCGCCCTAATAGAACATACCTAACTTTTTAATCATCAGTCAAAAGAAAGAGTATCAGAAATGAAGTAATAGTAAAAATTGATACTATGGAGGTGTTTTCTTATGAAAAAGTATGAAGTAACGTTTCATCTAATTAATGGTGAAATAAGTCATTTAGTTGAAGCTAAATCACTTATTCGTGCAAAGAACTACATACAGTATAGGTTTGAAGACAAAAGTAAAATATTGGATCTAGCAAATGATTTGGTCATTGTTAAAAGGAACGTCCAATACTTTACGGTAGTTGAAAAAGAATAATTAGCTATGTAAAAGGACGTTATCTACAAAATTAATGTCCTTTTATATGGATGTAATATCTTATAGGGTAGTCTCTTTTTCCCATTCTGTCACTAAAATTTTTCTCCAACTTGAAGCCAAAATAGATTTGGCGCCCTCCAAGCGTATCTTTAATTTAAACCTACTAATTTTCCTTTTTTGATAAAATTTCGCATTCCATACTTTTCTCCTTAAAAGTATTAGATCAACTAAGAAAAAAGCTAAATACATGCATTTAATATGCAGAGAGAAGCTCTCTGAGGAAATTATCTTTAAAACAAACAACTCGAATTCACATACTAAATATATCTAAATAAAAGGCTCTATTAAATTTTGGTATTGATATTAAGCGTAAAAACAGAACTCCCTATTTTATGAAAGTTCTGTTTTGTTTATTCGCTTACTATGTATATTTTCTGCGTCACAACGTAATTTATAAAAATCCACATATCTGTAAAGAGTACGTATAGAAATGAAAAGAGCAAACTCTCTTACACGTGAGTTTGCTCTTTCTGTTCTTTATTCAAATTTCTTCAGTTTAACTTATTTTCCTATATCCTTCATCCTTTTAAGAGCTTTTCTATATTCTTGATCTCTCATACGCAGCATTTTATCAGCAGAAGGTTTAGGCTGACCAAACTTTTTTAAAGCTGCTCTATACTCGCTGTCACCAATAACTCGATTCGAAACAGCCTCTTTAGGCGAACGCTCAAAAACGGGGGTATCTTTTTTAATGTGAACCTCTTCGGTACTCTGCTTTTCTTTATCATGCGGCTTATGAGCCAACTTGTGGCCTTTACCTGTTAGGAACATCAAAAATGAAAGAATGAATACTACAATGCTTAATACACACGAAAACGCAGAAAATGTATGATAAGTAATGATTTCAGATTTTACATGTAGAGACTGAGTGAAATTTTCTTTACTAGCCACCTGGCTCTCTCCGCTTACCGTTGCAAAGTGACCTTTATACACCTTTGCAAAGACAATACTGCTGATTACAGGGATGACCGCAGATACTGTAACTCTTATAAATTGAACCGTGACCATCCGAGGGACTAAACTTGGTAGTGGTCCACCTAAAGCTGCACCCATAAGACCTGCAGCAACTGTGAAACCCACTCCTGCAATTAAAGCGGCAAAGCTACTAACAAAGAGAAAAGCTGAAGCATGACCGTCTAAATAAATCCATTGTATGTTCACTCCCATAATAATGACCGCTCCTATAATACCTAATACCCCCGGTCCAACTTTATCATATAATACGGCACTTAATATGGCGGCAATTACTATTCCAGCAAAAAGCCCGATATAGATCAGTGAAGTGTCTCCTTTATCAAAACTAGATCCACTTTTAAGCAATCCTTGTAGAGATAAAAGAGTTAAACTCATACTAACATTGCCTATAACAGCAATTAAGATAGCGAGAGCTGGTTTTCGAGAAGCCACTAATCTAAAGGAAATTAAAGGATTTTTAATATGCCATTCTGCGGCGAATAAAAAGCATAGAAAAATGATGCTTCCCACTATGCCTATCCATACATAAGTAGATGTCCACCCTGATTTTTGGAGATTAAATAATGTAAACGTAATAAATGCAGTAACCATAAACATTAATGCTACACCGATGATGTCAAATGGTTCATGATGCTTGTGCTGTTGCTTGGCATGATCATTTGTTAAAAATTTGTAGCTGAAGCATATTCCCAGTAAGGAAAGGACGGCCGCTATATAGAATAACCATCTCCAATGTCCGTAGCTGTTCACTAACATTCCGAGAAAAATGCCCACAACGCTAGATCCATAAAATCCGCCTATAAGAATCAGTAATGCCAAGTTCCGTTTCTGAATCGGAAAAGAAAGAACCAGCATTGGAATCATCATCATAAGTGCTAAACCTGTTCCTGTTCCTTGTAAAAAACGACCAATGCCCATTCCTAAGAAGCTGTTAGAAGCAATGCTTACAATAGCCCCTATAAAAAACAGACACATCGAAAGAACATACGTCCTTCTCTCCCCTAACTTATGTCGAAGAATAGGTCCAAACGGAATACAAAATGCAAAGCTCATAACCCCTATTAAAACCGGTGTTATCGAAATATAAGATTGATCATTAAACGTTTGTTGGAGAATTTCACGTATAGAATTTAATGAAGTGTTTAACATTAAACCAGGACCAATAGCTAAAACTGCCAGTAAAGAAATCCCCCAATGTTTTTCTATTTTCATACTACAATTCCTTTCTGCCTTTCATGATTGTAAAAAACTAAAAATGCGGCGTTCATGTTTCTTCAAACCATCACGGTAGCTATGATAAAGAAGAAAGATATTTATCCGCATTTGAACAAACTAAAAAATAAAGCTTCAGTAAGGAAGCTTTATTTTATTTTCTAAACCCGCCACTCGAATTGGCCCTAAAAGTGTTAGGCTGGTTAATTTATCAGCCATAAATGCAGGGCTAAATTTCATATCACTTTCTAACCAAGAACAAATGACACCTATATGAGCTGATGTGATATAGCTAATCAGAATATCTTCAGGGATATCAAGTCCATCCTCTGCTTCTCCAATTGAAGAGATTAGCTCTCCATACACTCTTTTCTTTACAATTTCCGTCATATGACTTCTAAATTGAGGCAATCCTCGATCACTTAGCATAACTTTAAAATAATCGGAATGGTCATAGATGAATTCAAAAAGCTTTAAGAAAGAAACGGATTCATCATTTTCTTCTACTGCTGCGGAATCCTCATTATTTTGTTTAGGCTTTACTTTCTCTATTAGCTCTTCTAGAACTTCATTCATACTCTGCATGAGAAAGTCTTGCTTATCTTGGTAATGCAAATAAAAGGTTCCCCGCGTTAATTCCGCTTTTTCCGTAATTTCTTGAATCGTAATGGATGTAACGTCTTTCTCTTTAAGAAGTTCGACTAAAGCGTCTCTTAAGTATTTATTTGTTCTTTTTATCCTAGGATCTACTTTTGTTTTTTTAGACATCGTTCGTCTCCTTGTATAACTTTTATTGAGTCTCAGGCATATGATTATGACTTGTATAGGTGCAGCCATTTAGACCTTTTCTAGTGATTAACTATTTAAACTGGCCTGTATCATCAATATACATTCTGTACACGATGTAAACTAATGAACATTATGTATATTAAGTCTCACAAAATATAACCAATCTGTCAATATCAAAAACTGATTAAGAACGAATCATTTAGTTGTTAGATATGGATGACGTGAACGTAAGATCAAAATCTTTTGCAATGAAAGAAAAAGAACTGAAAGATATAACGGGCGATGTAAAAATTGTTGGGTTTTTATAGGAGGGATTTGAACTATTGAAGTAGCTTTTGCATAGCAAACTAATCAAATACGCACTGCATTTCCTTTATTTTCAATAATTAACCCTTCTCAAGAAAGGTCTCCCCTCTAAAGTAGACCTTTCTTTTTTATATGACTATAAATAAAGCTTACAGAAATATAAAATAAGAATGGGTTTAGGTCCTACGAAATGTTTTAGCTTATTTTAAAGATAAGAAATTCTTCGTAATGAGCATTGGTTGGCTTCTTGCTGCAATTCCGGAGCATAGTAACTCAATTTTTTAATAAAATAACAAGTCTCAGGAAAATGATGTATCAGAAACCTTAACGTTTCCTTATTTAATAGCTTGTTCTCCTTGTACTTTTCAGTCATAGCATAAACAAACTGGCTCATCTCAATAGTTGTTTTCCCCACTTCTAAAGCAAATTCTGTTTGTCTTGCAAAACCTGGCTGCTTAAACCGCAAATAACCTTTTAAATGATGATTCTGTACAATGAATGCCTGAAATTTCCCGATATATAAATCTGCTTGTTTAGATATCATAATCTCAATCGGATCAAGCAGGTTTTTAAACAAAACAGCATGTCCAAGCTGATCTTCGAGCCATAAATCCATTAATTCGACTAAGCTAAGGGGAACCGGCTCCTTTCCTTTTACTAGATAAGATAAAAATCTTAAATATTCCTGATTTTCACTTAACGTACCATTAAGATAGGTTGGAGATAAGTTTAGATTCACTGCGTTTTCAATTCGAAGAGCCTGAAGAGACCCTTCAAAATCAAAATATCCTTTGGTAATTGGCCAGGCCTTTCTCGAGAATTCTATTAATGCAGGATCGTTGTGCATAACATCAGGGGATAAATAGTTCAGTTGTTTTAGCAAGTCATCAAACAAATGAATATATTGCTTAGCTGTTCGGACGTATTCGACTTCCTTCACCGATAAGTGATCTCGTACAAAATAAGCATGGTCCTGAATTATTTCTAACCAAAATAAATGTTCCTCCCATAATGAAATCATTACTAGCTCTCCCTTCGGTTTCCTTACTACTATATGTTTATTAGAAGCTTTAGAAGAAATGAACCAAAGTAATAAAAAACAGGATCTCTTATTTCATCACATAAACACTCATAAAAAAGGGAATATATATACATATCCATATTTTAAAAAAGGGAGAATATCATTTGAAGAAAAAAGATAAATTGCTAATCATTTTAATGACGATTTTACCTTGGCTTAGTATTCCGTTTATTGGTAAAAAAACGCTAAAAAGATTCCTTCCAGGGAGTCTTTTTATGAGTTTGTATCTTATTGCCGAAGGCAGGTTTGCAGAGAAGAAAAAATGGTGGTGGTTTCCGTACTCAATCAAGCCGAATGTTCTAGCAGAATTACCATTAATATTTGGCCCCTTTTTAGTTGGAGCTTTGTGGATATTAAAATATACTTACGGAAAGTTCAACTTATATCTTTTAGTAAATATACTTATTGATTCTTTTTTTACTTACTTCGGACTAAAATGGTTAAAAAAAATAGGATACGTCTCTTTAGCCCGGTTGACTAGATTTCAATTATCCATTGTTTTTTTAATAAAAACGTTTGTGCTGTATGGGTTTCAGATTGTTTATGAAAAGTGTTGCCACCTATCAAAGAATTCGTCTTTATAAATTTTGCAGTCTAAGATAAAAAACAAAACAAAATGTCTATAAATGGGAGTATATTAAAGAAGAACATTAATGAAATAGATACTAATTGCTAAGTGGAATTATGATTTTTTAGATACTATGTAGTTGTAGTTACCTCAGGAAGCTAATGAATCCTATGTCTTAAGGCTTAAAAAGAGTGAAAATAAGGTTAAATAAAAAAAGAAGTCACCTTTTGGTAACTTCTTTTTTTACTATGCATATGTGATTAAAACAAATAACATATAAGTGTTTTATTTTTCACTATCTTCCTCAGCAGGTTTTCGTTTATGTTTCTCACTAATAATTTTTTTGTTCAGTATCCTTACCTCACCCACCATCAGCAGCCTCATATCTTTTACAATATATTTTGCTAATTCTTCATCAGAGATATCATCACCCTCAATATCGAGACGAAATTCCTGCCCTTGTATTCCACCGCCATTAGTAAAATCGACTTCAAAGTCAAAAATGACTCTTTTATCCATGTCTAATCCACCTTACTTTATTTTAATTACCTAATATATATTCGGTTTAAGAAAACAAATTCCCGATCTAACTATCTAAGGAAGCATATTGTCTGATAAGTCCTGATAAAAGAACTTTTAAGTTCTAGAATGTTATTTAAAAAGGACAATGGGTTGAATAAGCTCCGCTCTATTAACTCATCTTAACAGTGTAACTATATTTGAAGGGAGATTTAAAAATGAGTCAGAAACGCGATAAAGGCAATAGTCAAAAAGGCAAATCAACTAGCAATACGGTAGATCCAGTAATCGCAGCAGAAGACGTGGAAAAAGCAATTTTTCCAACTAACAAGCCTCCTGGCAATGCAAAACCTTAAATAAAAATTAGAGCTGTATTATTAGCTGCCTATTTGGCAGCTTTTTCATTAAGAAAAGAAGTTAATTAATAAATACGAGTAGTGAACAAAGTATTGATTTTTTAGGTTTTATTTGAGTACTGAAGTAAGGTTGCACGTCTACTCATGAGATTAAAAAATGAACTGTAGGAAGCTATGTGGCGACAATTATCTAGTATCTCTTCTTTAAACTATTTTATCTTGACACTGTTCTAAAGGCGTGATTAGATATAATTGTTAACTTTAAATAAAATTAAGTTAACATATATTTATTTCGGTGGTGAAAGTGTATTGAATTGGGAAGAAGATATTAAGAGAGAACTTGCCTATTTAGATGAGATTTTTCAAAAACGGCACCTTGTTACTACAGCATTTGCTGAACAACCATGGCTTACAGTCAATGGCCATAGGATGTTAAACCTTGCCTCTAATAACTATTTAGGCTACGCAGGAGATAAGGGGCTGAAGAAAGCAATGAGTGATGCTGTGATGACATATGGAATAGGAGCAACAGCTTCACGCTTAATAGTAGGAAATCACTCTCTTTATGAGAAAGCAGAACGAGCACTTGTTAATTGGAAGAAAGCTGAGGCAGGACTTATTATCAATAGTGGTTATAATGCAAACCTAGGAATCATCTCAGCCTTGGTTCCGCGTAATGGCTTCATCTTCAGCGATAAGTTAAATCATGCAAGTATCATTGATGGGGCCCTGCTGAGCCGTGCAAAGCTGCAACGCTATCGCCATAACGATATGAACCACCTAGAAAATTTATTAAAAAAAGTTCCCTTAGAGTCACGGAAGTTAATTGTAACAGATACTGTTTTCAGCATGGATGGTGACTTCGCCAAGCTCAAGGAGCTTGTTAAATTGAAAGAGCAGTATAACGCCCTACTAATGGTTGATGAGGCTCACGCAAGCGGTATATACGGAAAAAATGGTGAAGGATATACGCATTTTCTTGATCTGCAAGATAAAATTGATATTCAAATGGGAACGTTTAGTAAAGCGCTAGGGTCATTTGGAGCTTATGTTACTGGAAAACAGTGGCTCATAGCTTATTTAAAAAATAAAATGCGAGGATTCATTTATTCAACTGCTCTTCCCCCTGCTATACTCGGTGCAATAACGGCTGCGATTAAAAAGGTACAACAAGACATAGAGCGTCGCACACTTCTTCAAGAAAATGCATTATTTTTTAGAAGAGCACTTACATACGAAGGATTTAACACATGCAAAAGTCAGTCTCAAATCATTCCAATTTTAACGGGAGGAAACAAAAGAACAATGCAGTTTGCAGAGCGTTTACAGAAAGAAGGAATTGCTGCTATTGCAGTTAGGCCCCCTACTGTTCCTGAAAACAAAGCAAGAATTCGTTTTACTGTAACAGCAGATCATACTCGAGAAGATTTAGATTGGGCCATAAAAAAAGTTTCTCTAATTGGAAAAGAAATGAGTGTGATTCAATGAAACAATCCACTATTATAATATTTCCTGGATGGGGAATGGAAAAAGCAGCGTTTCACCCAATCAGAAAATCATTGTCTACTATATGTAACGTTTTGTGTACAGACTGGAGAGGTGTAAAAGAACTAAGTGACTTTAGAGAGCGAGCAATCCAATTGCTTACTTCCACTCAAGGTACTGTTTATTTAATGGGTTGGTCATTAGGTTCCCTTGTAACGCTTGAACTTGCAAGTTTATACCCTAACAAGATAGAAGGACTCATAGTGATTGGCGGAACTAGTCGCTTTACAAACGACGTGCATAATACATTTGGATGGGAGCAACGCATCGTTGAACGTATGAAAAAACAGCTACAGCGTAATAAAGAAAAAACCCTCACTTCATTTTATAACGCTATGTTCACTAAATCTGAAAAAGAAGAGAAATTTCATCATCAATTTATTGAATTTGCTCAGCGTAATTATCAAGGAGACAGTACGCACTCCCTCCTTACAGGGCTGGATTATTTACTCCAAAAAGATGTTAGAATGCAACTCAATCAAATTCAAACTCCTTGTTTGTTGATCCATGGAAAAGATGATCAAATATGTTTACCTGAGTCTTCTTCTTTCATAGCTGAAAGAATTGGTGGAAAAGCGCAGCTGTGTATTCTAGAAAAAGCTGGCCATATTCCTTTTTTCACAAAGCCTCAGCACTGTACGCAACTTATAGAAAAATTTTTCGCAAAGGAGCTCATTTATGATTAATAAGCAACTTTTAAAGAAAAGGTTCAATAATCATGCTAAAACTTATGATGCTTATGCCGATGTACAAAAAAGCATGGCACACCAATTAATAGATCAACTTTCCACCAACTTCTTTAACCAGGAAATAGCTATTCTTGAAATTGGCTGCGGTACGGGTTATTTAACACAATTATTGTGCAAAAAATTCCCTAAGGCTGCTATTACAGCAGTTGATTTGTCATCAGGAATGATTGAGCTAGCAAAGAAAAAAGTAACGGAAGATCGAGTTTCATTCATATGCGGAGATATCGAGGAGCTAAGTATAGAAAGGCAGTATGACCTTATTATTTCGAATGCAACATTTCAGTGGTTTAATAGTCTCCATACGACAATCAAAAAATTGTATAAACAACTTAAGCCTGCAGGCAGCCTGCTATTTTCAACCTTTGGTAATGGTACATTTCAAGAGCTTCATTCATGCTACAGTCATGCGAAACAAAAGCTTGGTCTTTTCAGTAACAGTTCACCTGGCCAATCGTTTTTTTCTCTTAAAGAGTTGTCTCAAATTTGTGAACAAGCATTAGTTCCATTGAGAGAGCATCCATTTAAACTATCAAAAATGGAGAAACTAGAGGTTCAATACTTTCCGACGGTTCAGGCATTTTTTACATCAATAAAAAAAATTGGAGCAAGTAACAGTAACGAGGAAAGCTACTGTCAACGCCCTTCATTTTTTCGTGAATTAATCAATCTATATGAAAATGATTATCGTAATGAGAACGGAATAAAAGTAACCTATCATTGTTTAATATTTAATGTTACAAAAACGAATCATAGCCAATCCTGCCCTGATTACTCTCTAGAAGTGATGGATTGCAGCTAAATTAAAAAGCGTCATACAAGAAAGTATTTTATATAAAATCTCGTATCATCTTATATCAATTTCTATGTGAAAGAGCACGTTTCTTCATACTGTTATTTTGTTTAATAAGTTTTTGCCCAACCGCCTTTCCTATTTCACATATAAGTTTAAGAAAATAACACATACTATAAACAATCCGCCGTTCCCTTTGTGGGTGAATGGTCTCTCCTTTCAATAAAGAGTTTTTTCGAAAAGCACCCTCTATGGGTGTTTTCGGCTTTTTAAATGTATAATTTTAAAGGGTTAATCCAATATTTATAAAGGAAGAGTGCCACTTTACCTTCCCCGATGTTTCATATTTTTGCCCTATGTGTTACTTCAAAAATGTAAGGAGAATGATAAGCGTGGAAGAATTAAGACAGTATGTTGATGTTGTTAAGAAAAATATTGAAACCATGAAAGCTCCTGATTACGAAGGCAAAGAGAGGGATTTAGAAAATCAGCAAGAGCAACTAGAGCAGTATGAGCGATACCTCAAAGCAGAAAGTATCTCACCTGAAGGTTTTGATAGAATTGTGGATGCTGCTGTAGGTTATGCATCTAAAGATATCTCTTTTTCAGAGCTAGAAGAAATGTATAATCAATTAACGAAATAGTACTTTGATAATGGATGTTTGTTGAATTACTTTAAATACGTATAACTACAACAAAACGGGCATGTCCTGTAACTAATAAGCCTCCTCCCTTTGCTGACGAATCGCATCTCCTTTACACGTTAAGTTTATAAAAACGCTCGTCTCCACGGGTGCTTTTTATTTTAAGGTATAATTCTTATGAACGAAGTAATAGAATTTTTCAGCTAACTCCTTTCAGGTGGCTAGTGTTTACGTTATGTAATTGCCACCAATTAAAAAAGACCAATTGATCTTTTTTATGAATTAATTTGATTTTAACTATATTTTAATATACGCTCACTATTTGTGGATTATAATGGAATTACCACGTGATTATCTTTCTTTTAACTTGCTTTTTACCTTGAGCAAGTCTTTTTGTATTTATAGTTTCAACTTTTTCAAAGAAACATCATGCTACAATTAATTTTCACACACGTTATCTTGCATTAAGGACACTTTCCTCAATAGAATGCTGCCCTTTCTTATACGTTTACGGACAATGTATTTAAATCAAATTATAAGATGTTAAAGTAATTATTAAAATGCCACCCATTTTTTGCAGGACAGGTGGATTTTTAATATAGAATGCGGGCTTTTTTATACATGCTCTTTCCTTTCAGCTATCCAAAGAATGTAGTCATATCAACGATCTACAAAAACCTCATAATCTAAAAAAGAATCCTTGGAAAAAGCTTACTGCTCCAAGAATTCCAAGAATTCTTTTACTTAATCGGTTCTTTTAAGAATGATTTCAAATATTTGATTTAATCCCTCGCTCGTTTGATCATCATGATCTCTCATCACCTAATCTCCTTATAAGATTACTACTATCATTTTCCACTTTATTAAGAATTACGTTTCTGATTTGATAATATCCAGACAGAGTTCATTTCACCGTCTAACATAAGTTATTATGGTCATATTCAAGGTCTCAGGAAATAAATACCCTTATTAACCATGAAGACATCCCCTATACGAAGTTAGTTTGCGTAAAACATGTTACAGCTAGCAATAACGGTGACTATAATAAGTAACTTTATTATTAGTATATATGCATTAATACTGGCTATTTAATCAATCCTAATTTTGCTGCTACGCTATAACCTGATGAGTTAAATTTAAATCGATTACGAAGTTCAATAAGGTTCGGTCCAAAGCTTGATTCTAGGATTCCTCGATGTTTTTTCATCATTTCATAGATATACAAGTCGTGAATGATAACTTCTGTAATTGGCATAACTAATCCCGGATGCATCGTCCAGGCAGCACGGCTATCCTTACCAAGTGATAATATACCTGCAACTACCTCTCGATCATCAGCACTTAGAACAATCCATCGTCCGCCATATTCATTGGTTATTTCTTCGCTTGCATCATGCTGATGAACCTGCGCAAAGTCAAATACTAAATCTCCATAGGATACAATTAAAATTTCTACCCCTCTTTTGGCTGCTGCTTGTAATTCTTCTTTTAGTTCCTGGGCATCTTCTGCCCATATTTCCAATAGAATACGCCCTGTAGCTTCTTTTATAGCTTCCTTTGTACGATTTAGTATAGGCTCATAACCTGTAATGTTCCAGATGTTTTCTCTGTTTAAAGATACATAAGAATAATTTTCGAGAGCTTCTTCAGCTACTTCAAACGAGGATTCAGCTTTACGTTTTTTCAAGTTGATTAATTCATTAGGAGGTAACGGTGTATATAGAGCGGGATTTTCATGACTGATCATGACTTCTCCTCGATCCACTAGTCCCCCTAATACTTCATAAATTTTAGATCTGGGCACTCCAGAATTTAATGAAATAGCATATCCTGAAAGAGGAGATTTTTCTAGTAAAGCTAAATATGCTTTTGCCTCATATTCAGTAAAATTTACATCTTTCAAAATTTTTATTATATCTAGTGTCATGATTGGTCCTCCTTGATAATACCCGGATAGAGTCAATAATTTTAAACTAAGTATACCATTAGTACCCTTGACAGTTTGGGTTAAAAATTATAATTTAATTTTAGACGCTACAAAAGTAGCTACTATATATTTTTTAATACTGCTTGGAGGTGTAATAATGGATACAATGATAGCGAAACAACAAGAAAGCTTAACAACAAGAAAGGTTAGAAGAGGAAATGGTTTATACATAAGTGCTTCCGTAATAGCCGTCCTTTTATGGAGTACATCGTTTGTTGGGACAAAAATAGCCTATACCTCTTTTCCACCCCTTACACTAGGAGCGGCTCGTTTTGTTATAGCTGCTGTTATTTTAGGATTTATTCTCTTAATCAGGAAAGATAAAATAAAGCCTTCATTCAAAGACATAGGGTTAATGTCTATAAGTGGTGTACTAGGTACTACCCTTTATTTTTCTCTGGAGAACATAGGAGTTGAACTAACAACAGCATCGAATGCCGCTATTATTGTAGCGTCGTATCCTGCTATAACGGTTTTAATGGAATTTCTCTTTTTTAGAAAAAAGACATCATGGGTAAAGGCCATAGGAATTGGAGTAGCGATGATAGGTGTATATCAAATATCCTACAGTCCTGAAACTCAGACAGATGATAAACAATTGATTGGCAATATTATATTAATTGTGGCAGGTTTTATTTTTGCTCTCTATAATTTCACAACTCGTAAAGTTGTCAAAAAATATTCCATGATTACTATCTCTTTTTATCAAACTTTGGCAGGAGCCATTACGTTTATTCCATTAGCCCTTATAGAGAAGTCAAGCTGGCAAACACCAGATATAAGGTCATTTCTAACCCTATTGTACCTGGGCGTTTTCTGTTCGGTTATCGCTTTTTTATTATATAATTTTGGATTACGCAAATTATCTTCTAGTTCTGCGATGACGCTGATGAATCTTGTTCCTATTTTTGGTGTATTATTTTCTGTACTGCTACTTAATGAAGTAGTTGGCATAAACCAATTTATTGGTGGAATCATTGTACTTTTGGGTGTAGTTTTGAGCATGAGGGAAACAAGGAAAAAGCACGTTTTAGAAAATAAGTAAAAAGTAAAAAGTATAAACCTAAAAAAAGTCCTCAGTCAAAGTAGGGCTTTTTATTTCCAATAAAAAAGTACATAAAAACTGGTATTACGTATCTTCTTATTGAAAATAGATACTACTTAAAAATTGGCCTCCAATCGTTAGGCACAGCCTGACAATTGGAGACCAGTTTTTAATTTTTATCCTTTACTTCAAGCTCTCTACTCCAGAATCCCAATTTCTATCTACACGGTCAAAGTAAGCTTGTTCAAGAATTTGCATATAATCAGCCTCCGTAATTAAACGGACGTTACTTGATGTTGAGTTGTTTTGCATGGCCAACCTTACAATACTCGGAAAGTCTTCTTTCTTTACACCCTCTAAATCTTTCAATTTAGGAATGTTTAATGATTCTGTTAATTCTATAATCCCTTGAATTAATTTTTCAACAGCTATTTCATTAGAATCTGAATCCTTGGCAAAGTTCATATACCTTGCTAATGTCGCATGTAATTGCTTATTCTCCATAGAATTGAACCTTAATACATATGGTAAAAACACTGCATTAGCAACTCCATGGGGAGTATCATAAAGTCCTCCAAGCGCTTCTGCTAAGCAGTGTACTGAGGCAACATCTGCAGATCCGAAACAAAGGCCAGCTAAGAGACTGCCTTCCAGCATATCTTGCCGAGCCGCTTCATTTTTACCATCGCGGAAAACGATAGGCAATGCTGAAACAATGGTTCTCATTGCTTGAACCCCAAGTGCTCGTGAAATAGGATTTGTTACTTTGCATGTATAACCTTCAATCGCATGAACTAATGCATCAATACCAGTAGCAGCAGTAACAGAAGGAGGAAGACTTAATGTTAGTTCAGGATCAAGAATTGCCAAGACAGGTCTTAATGAAGCATGTTTGAGTGTCATTTTTCGATGTGTAGACGCCTCGGTAATAACGGCGGAACGAGTAACCTCTGATCCTGTACCTGAAGTAGTTGGAATACAAATAACTGGTGCAATGTTTGTATAAAGGAGTCGGCCGTCTGCATAGTCAGATGGTTCCCCACCGTTTGGGCCGCACAGTGCAATGGCTTTTCCTGTATCCATTGCACTTCCGCCACCAATGGCAACAACTGCATCTGCACCAAAGTCACGAAATAACTTAGCACCTTCCAAGCAATTCTTATCTCGAGGATTTTGTTCAATGGAGTCGAATAACAATACTCGATATCCAGAAGCCTCCAGGACCGTTATAATTGGCGAAACTAGTCCTGTACGAATCACACCAGGGTCACTTACGATTAAAATTGATGAACCAATTTTTAAAGATGTTAGCATTTCTGGTAATTCTCTAGCTTTCCCCATCCCTACCTCAATTTGAGTAGAACAATAATAGTTATAGGATTTCATTTATACCCCTCCCATTGTCTAAAATTAAATACTTATCTTAGGAAGTACTAGTTTTTCATTTCAGGATAGCTGACAAATTTAGCTTTTTATGCTAAAAAAGTAAGTTTACTTGTTCCATTCTGAAGCCAGTATACCCATAAAATATGTATCTACGTACTTCCCCTCCACATAGGCATGATTTCTTAATTTCCCTTCGGTAACAAAACCAATTTTTTTATATAATTCAATCGCCTGTTCGTTTATTCCTCTTGTTGTTAAATAGATTTTATTTAGACGAAGCTGTTTAAACCCTAGATCAATCATTTGTTCCATAGCCATTCGACCATACCCGTGACCCCTAGATTCTGAAGATAAAAGAATCCCTATACTAGCTCTTCCATGTGCATAGTCTATATCTTTCAGAAATACCCATCCAACTAATTCTTTTTCATCGCTTTCAATTCCTAAAATTAAATCGTTGTTCATTCTTTTCTTTTCTACTTCTTGTACTACCTCTTCATAAGTTAAAGGTGTCCTGCCTATCATTTGTATTGCCCGTTCATCATTTAACCATTTATGTAAGTATTGAATGTGAGTTGTTTCAAAAGGCGTAAGACGTATTCTTTTTGTACTCATTTATTTATCTGCTCCTTCTAAAAAAGTTAACCACAAACTATAATCTATCCCACACTTGATTCAATAAATATCGCTGATAAAGATAAATGTGTATTTCTACTTACGATATACAACAGTCAAATTAAAATAAGTAGATGCATAATTGAATTAAACCATTAATCTATTTAAATATAACCTTTTTGTATATAATTCTGGAATCAATAAAAACCCCTCTCTTTCATCTATATATGTTTAATTCTTAATCCTTAATTAAGGTTAATTCATTGGTTTGAGCTATTAAATCAATTTTCTTATTTCTCTTCTTTCAATGACATTTTATAATGCGATAGATTTTATAACTTGTAAAATCATTAAACTTTCTGTTCGAAATAATTATTAGTTTGGCACCTGTTATCTTAGATTTAACCTCCTTTTTCATTGATTATTTTACCATTAATTATAATTAAAGGAATTTGTTTTTTTGAGGATTTGCACCTTAAGAAATATTTAAATAGAAAAAGAATCCTTTTGTAGCATTGTTGACACATTGTTTCTCAAAAAACAGAATCAATTTTTTTCTAATCTAAGGTTGTTCCTTCTGATAAACCCTATTACGTTAATCCGATGTAATAGAAGAAGGATTTTTACTTTTTAAGATAGAATAGTTTCTTAAAGAGTGATAAAGGAGTTGATTTCATGTCCAAACAAACAAAAGATATAAAAGAAATAAAGCTTTTGGATTCTCAAATTTACTTATGTGATGAAATTAGAAAGTTATTAAGAAAAAAAGAAAAAAGAAGTCTAGCCTTCGAACAAGAGTATACAGAACATGATATATTACACATTGCTTTAAACAGATTAATGAGTGAGTTAATCTCTAGACATTAAAAATTTCATCTATCATATTTGATATTATTCGAAATAGATAAGTTTAATATAAAAAATAGACAGAATATTTCATCAATATCTTTACTTTGTAAACGCTTTCGTTTATACTAAGTATAGGTTGGATGGCATGAGTGGCTGTCATAGTATTTAGCGTAGGCGGGGCTGATACGAGGGAACAGGGCATAGAAGAAATGTCCTTTTTTGTTTGGGCAACATTTCTTAGAAACTAGGAAATGTTATAAAATGCTTTCAAACGCTTTTTTTTTCACTTAGCTTACTTATTATAAGCAAGGCCAAGTAAACTAATTGATGTTCATTTTATGTAAGGAAAAAATAAAAACGTATTTAAAATAAGCACTAACTAAAATAGGAAATAGTCAGTGCTTATTTAGAAAAACTATTAGTTATTTTTCTACTGTATGACGTTATGTTTATTGTCGATTTCCCAACTATTTTGTTCTATATTACTACTTTTTAGAATTTTTGAATGATAATAACTCCACCAATGATTAAAACTATTCCTATTGCTCTAGGAATGCTTAAAGAGTGCACATGCACTCCTATTAATCCAAAATGGTCGATTAAAGTAGAAGCAACCATTTGGCCTGCAAGAATATAAGCAACTGTAGCAGTAGCTCCTAGACGAGGTATAAGTACAATAGATGCAACTACATAAAAAGCTCCTAAAAGACCTCCAGTCCATACCCACCACGGTGCTGCGAACCATTCTTTGTTTACACTCATACCTTTTCCGAACAAAGATATAATAAGCAAAATGATTGCACCAACGATAAAGGAAATAGTGGAAGCAATGATAGGGGAATGTACGACAGATCTCAATTGAGCATTAACACTAAACTGAGTAGGTAAAGCCATACCAGCTAATAATGCAAATATAATTAAAAAAATTATCATTATAGTCCTCCCATAACTCTTTTATATTTAATATAGCTAATTGTAACTGAGAATTGTTAATATTTTTTCTATATGTGAATGACTAAAGAAATTTCAATACTAAAAAGCTCAATTTCTCTGTATTAAATTAGAGAGGTTGAGTTTTTGTTTATTAAAAAGCTCCATGTTTGCTCAACAAGTAGCTTCTTCACATGACCAGCCTCTTGCATGTTTCAAAGTAATCTCAATAAACATCGATAAAGCTGGAGAAATCCACTTATTTTTGCGATAAGCGACTTGAGAGAAAATTGGTTTAAAGCCACCGACACAGGGAATTATTTTTAACTTCCCTTCCTTAATTTCATCATTTACTGTCATTAAAGGTAAACAAGCAATACCAAGTCCACTCATTATACAACGTTTCATCGCTTCTATACTCCAAAGCTCCATTGTGTGAGAAGGGACGATTCCCCGTTCTCTAAGGTACTCTTCAAATATCGTTCGATAACTGCATTCTTGCTCGTTCACAATCAGGCACTCACTTATCCTTTGGTTTTCGTAGCTTTTATCTAAAGTATTCAGCACGCAACAATCAGCACTTCCAACAAGGACAAGTGGTTCGTCTAATAATGAATGAACGATTAAATCTGAATCCTGCAACTGCGGCAACATGACAAATGCAATATCTGCACTACCATTAAGTATTGCTCTTTTGTTATCTCGGCAGGTTGCATTGCTTAAACTTATATTTACATGAGGAAACTTCTTTCTATATTCTCTTAATATTGGTTCTAGGCGGTATACCGTTAAAGATTCTGGGGCTGCAATCTTTAATTCTCCTCTTATTTCTTCTCCATCATTGCTGATGCTTTCGATCTTTCCATAGGTATCTAAAATCTCTTGAGTATAGGGCAACAACTTCTTTCCAATATCAGTCAATCTAACCTTCCGACCCATTCGATCAAAAAGAGGTGCACCTATATGTTCTTCAAGTGCCTGAATATGAGAAGTCACCGTGGATTGAGTGTAACCTAAATGTTCTGCTGCTTGTGTAAAGCTACCCGTTTCAATGATCTTTTTAAATGTAACAAAATGACGTATTTCCATCATATCACCCGCTTTTATTTTACTTTTTGTTTTATAGTATCAAAAAAAACGATGGGTAACATCGTGTTTTTCAATTTTACTGATAATAAGTTATGACTTAATATTAAGAACAATAGAAAACAGGACATTATTTAAAAATAACAGGGGTGATTAAGTTTTGAAACATATACACTATAGCTGGTTTATTCTGGTTATAACATTTTGTTCTATTATCGTAGCCGGAATCGTCATGTCATCATCAGGGGTTTTCATAGAACCTTTCGAAAATGAATTTGGCTGGGATCGATCTGTTATTGCACTAGCTTTTGCCATTAGTATGTTTTTATATGGTGTATCAGGCCCGTTTATGGCAGCATTACTTAACATAATTGGCTTAAAAAAAATGATGATCATTTCTATGACAACTTTGCTGACTGGCATTATACTAACGTTCATTATGAATCAATCATGGCAGATGATCATCATTTGGGGCTTTATTATTGGACTAGGATCAAGTCTTTTTTTAACAGTGTTAAGTCCATATGTGGCTAATCATTGGTTTGAGAAAAGAAGAGGGCTTGCAGTAGGAATATTAACGGCAAGTACAGCGACAGGTCAGTTAATTCTACTTCCTGTTTTGGCGGCTATTATAGAAAATTATTCGTGGCGCCCAGCACTTGGTTTAATTATGATCCTTAGCTTCATTATGCTTATAATAACCCTCTTATTTATGAAAAACACACCAAAGGATGTTGGTATTCTTCCCTATGGACTTGAACAAGAAATACAAGGAAGCAATGAAAGCCAAAAGGAAAATCCTATTACTATAGCCTTCAAGGGGTTATTCCAAGCTGTGAAAGTGAAGGAATTTTGGTTATTATCTGGAAGTTACTTTATTTGTGGGCTTTCAACGAACGGTTTAATTGGTACACATTTTGTTTCTTACTGTATGAGTTTTGGCCTCCCTTTAGTTACAGCAGCTTCGTTTCTTTCATTTATGGGAATTTTCGACCTGTTAGGAACAACTCTATCCGGTTGGCTATCAGATCGTTTCGATAATCGGTGGCTATTGTTTTGGTACTACAGCTTAAGAGGAGCTTCTCTTGTATTACTTCCTTATGCATTAATTGAAGGTTCTATGACTATGCTAATTATCTTTACTGTGTTTTATGGATTAGATTGGATTGCAACTGTTCCACCAACTATTAGTATCTCAAGACGAATCTTCGGCATCAATAAAAGTGGAATAGTTTATGGTTGGATTAATGCATCTCATCAGGCAGGTTCTGCAGTAGCAGCATATGGAGGCGGTCTAATCTATAGATTTTTCAACTCTTACACCTGGGCCTTCTTCTTAGCAGGAACCTTCTGTATATTAGCAAGTTTATTTGTCATTATTATTAAAAAACAATATTCAAGTCAATTAACTAAAGAAGGAATAATGAATAAACAGCAATGCATAGAAAACTAAAATTGATGTATTTACTTTCCCCTCACCGTACAGGATAAATTATTTATCCGACAAAATTTTTATGGATTCGGAAAAGCATTTTGTATTGGATAGAATCTACTTAATTACTAAAAGCTGCTTTTCCGAAGTAGCTAAAACCTAATTTCTATTTGCTTAAAGCGAAAATAGGCTTTTTATTTGGATTTCCTTGACATTGTATATCTGTGTTTTCCTAAAGCTATTTATAATTCTTTTTTATTAGTATCTTCTTACATAGACTTTGCCCAATTCAGGGTTCTTACGGGTTTTTCTTACATATAAAAGAACAAAAATTATAGCAATTGAAACGTTAAAATAGATAAAGTGTTCTTACTTTTTAAAATTGATTGTTTTATTGTCATGTATCAGGATATTATCGTTGATTGCATACTTTTTCCACTTTTTTTGGCTTTTTGTCCACTAACTGTTTTAAGTTATCTACATTGACCAGAACGATTCCAACGATAATTGTGATTCCCCCCGCCAACGACAGTAATGTAAGAGGCTCATGATATAAAAGAGCTCCCAAACTAAGGGCAATCAGGGGAGAGATATAGAGCCAAGTGGATGGAAAAACAGGATTCGTTTTGGCTACCAGCCAATAGAAAAGAGTATGTCCCATCATGGAACCAACGATGATTAAGTATAGAAGCGAAGTGATAGCCTTTGGGTTTAGCATAGATTCAATGTGCACTTTTTCCGTGAACAACGATAAAACAAGCAGCATCCCTCCACCATACATCATCTGAACTGCATTCAAAGTGATCGGAGAGGTATCTTGAAATTGTTGTATTACACGCCGGGAATAGACGGTACCAGCAGAATAAAAGACTTGACCTAATAAGATAGCAACGCAGCTAATCATCCAAAACTTATTAAATGTGATAGTAAAACTAGGCAAAAGAAGTAAGATCACACCAGCAAATCCTACGAGGCAACCTGCCCAGGATGTGACAGAGAGCTTATGTTGAGAAATGCCAGCTTGAAGCAGCAGAATCATGATTGGGGCTGTTGCTGATAATACTGCTGCAATTCCGGAACTCACATACTGTTCTGCCCAATACAATGGTGCAAAAACTCCGAGGGTTAATCCAATTCCTGTAAGAAACATCTCCTTACAGAGTAGAAGTGATAAACTCGCCTTTCTCTTCCAAGCCATCAATAAAAATAGAAACATACCTGCAAGCATAAAACGAATTCCGGCTGAGAAAAAGGGAGATGCCCCCGTATCAATCCCTACTTTGATAGCTAAAAAAGTCGTCCCGAAAATCAAACACATCAAGATATAATTGAATAATACCATTTCTAATTCCTCCTTTTCCTTATCATAAGCAGGAAGTAATAGAACAGATTAGATAAAATAGAACAGATTTCCAATAAGTCATATATACTATAAGAAAAGAGGTGAAAACGATATGAAAAGAGAGATTCTCTCAAACGTTCATTCAGATAAGCTTTTCGAACAAATTTATGACTATATTCTGGAAAGGATCAGGCGCGGAGAGTGGAAGGCACATGAAAAGCTTCCTTCTGTTCGCACGCTGGCTATGGAATTCGGTGTACATCGGCTAACTGTCTTTAAAGCGTATCAATTGCTGAAGAATAACCAAAAGGTTTATGTCAAGGATAAATCAGGATACTATGTTCAACCAGGAAGCATTCTGCCAATGGATTCACAGCACGACCCAATTATTTCAGCCTACGTACATGAAAGCCACCTCTCTGAAATTCATCAGGTCCAAGCTACTTATCAATTTTCCAAAGCACTGCTCGATCCTAATCTTTTGCCCAATCTTTATTTTTCAGAATACGTTAAGAAAGTGTTTGATCTGTATCCAAAAGTGCTGGGGACATATTCTACCACTCAGGGGGATCAAGAACTGAGGGAAGCCTTGTGCCGTTATTTCACAAATCAGTATAATTTCTACCTAACTATGGATGAATTGTTGATTACGTCCGGTTCGCAAGAAGCCATTGATTTAATCGCCAGGGTCTTGATAAAATCCAGAGATACAGTATTGCTGGAGAGACCCACTTACAGCCCTGCCATTGATGTTTTCAGAAGACAAGGTGCTAAAATCATTCCAATTGAGATTCACCCTTCTGGCTATGATTTGGATGAGGTAGAAATAATAATGCAAAAATATAAACCACGCCTCTTTTATCTCAACCCTACCTTTCACAATCCAACAGGATACACCGTACCGGCTGAACAAAGGAAGAGGTTAGTAGATATTGCCCATAAATACCAGTGTCTATTGATAGAGGATGATCCCTGCCGTGACATTTACTTTGGGAAGGAACCCCCTCTGCCGATTTTTTCTTATGACACAGAAGGATATGTCATCTATATTCGTAGCTTTAGTAAATACGTAGCTCCTGGTCTGAGTATTGCCAGTTTGGCTTGCCATCCATCCTTAATGAAATTTTTCGTAAGCGCAAAATCATTATCAGACAGTGGAGCGCCATTGTTGAACCAAAAGATTTTTTTGCATTATTTCTTTTCCGAACGGATGCAGAAACATTTGGAAAAACTGCGGATTGCCCTGGCGGTTCGCAAGGACATAATGGAAGAAGAATTGTCTGTCACTGGCTGGAAATGGTCCAGTCCGACAGGAGGTTTTAATTTATGGATTATGCTCCCTGAGTCAATCCCGATGGAAAGTCTTCTTAGTAAGTGCATGGAGCAATCCATTACTTTTGTCCCCGGTTCCATCTGTGATCCACTCAGGGAATTAAAGTCATGGATACGCTTGAGCTATTCCTATCTGAATGAACAACAATTGAGGGATGGTTTAAAACGACTTGTCAGTCTATCTCGTTTGTTATGTCCAGATGGAAATTAGAGGAATGCCTTTTTAACAGTAGCATAACATGAAAATACCTTACATATTTTCCGAACGAGAAAGCTCATTCCTTCAGGTCCAGATGGGATTTACGCTTAATATCCAGATAAGGTAAGTGGTCTATGTGACAATTGTAATTCAGCTTACTTCAAAAATCTTGTAAAAGGTGGCTTTTTTCTACGTGAATGTCGAGAGGGCCGCATGAAGAAAAGCATTTAGGTGGTATTTGGACTATAAAAAACAGCATGGTTTGAATGGTAGTTGGTATTTTTTGACGTGTATACAGAAAATAAGCCACCTAGGGAGATCCAAAGTAGGTGGCTTATACGATAAACTTAATATGGAGCACGCTTTTAAAAATTAATTTCTGTCAAAAAGAGAGCTGCCAGATATACCTGGATTCGTCATTTCATAGGGATTTAAAATTAATTCAAGCTCCTCCTCAGTCAATACGTCATATTGCAAACATAGTTCTCGTATCGACTTTCCATTTAAAATAGCCTCTCTAGCAACTCGTGCTGCTACTTCATATCCGATATGTGGATTTACGGCCGTAATAATCCCTACACTTTTTTCGGAACTGACATTCAATTATCAGTTCCTTTTTTATTATTACGTTCAACATTAGTCCTTGGGACATCTTTAGATCTCTCGTTCATTTCATAAAAAATATAAGCGACTAGGCCACTCCCTCAATATATATAAAAGGGTACATATTCCATGACCATCTAAAGATCATCTACTGGGGTATCACTTCTTTTTATTTCTAGGAGTGAATATGCAACCTTACTACGGTAACTACTTAGTATTGAAAGAATAACTACTTCGTTTGGTAATCAGTATCTATTTATTTAACGGGAATGATTAAATATGCGCAATGATAGGTAAAAACTAAGCATTGCTATCTTATAAACAATGACATCAATATAGGCTTTTTTTCATACTATGTTTTGGGGGTGAATAAATGGCAAGAGTAAGTTACCGAAGTGCAGACATTAACTTAATGGCAAGAATGATGCGAGCAGAAGCTGAAGGTGAAGGAAGACTAGGGATGTTATATGTCGGAAATGTAATTGTTAATCGTCTTGCAGCAAATTGTTTAGACTTTAAAAATTTAAGAAGCGTTTCACAAGTCATTTATCAAGTACAGGGGGGGAACTTTTCGTTTGAAGCTGTTCAAAAAGGAAATGTATTTTATCAAAGAGCGAGAGGTGTTGAAAGAAGATTAGCAAAGAAGAATTTGGATTATTGGAGACAACATCCAGCGAAATTTGCTCTTTGGTATTTTAATCCACATGCTCCGTGCCCTCCAACATGGTACGGTCAACCTGCATCTGGTCAATTTAAAAATCATTGTTATTATGAACCAAAACCTGATACATGCGCCAGTGTTTATAGAGGTTAGGTTATCGAGGAGTTATGATTAATTCTGGAGTAGCATGGTGGAGCTGCGAATATAACATTTTAGTCGTAGGTGCTGGTAGCTGGCCCTATTTATTCAATGCAATTCCTATAGATCATGTAGCAGTGGTCGGTTGAAAAAAGATTTGCCCTCCTACCGTAGCCTATTTCTTTAATCTTTGTTTTGATGTACTTTTATCTGATGAAATAAAAAGGGAACTTCCTGTTTAGCAGGTGTTCCCTTTTTTATATGAAACATAATAATCATTTATCCAAGAAAATAAGATTATGAAATATGTACTTCAATTAAAGCTATGCTGTTTAGTTTCACTCTTAGATAGAGGAAATCTTGTAGTTTCCTGTCTTTTCCATAAAAAAATAAACTATTAGGAAGCCCCCCATCATATAAACACACACACATATTCCCTTACCAGATAATTTTAAGAACAGTATTTCACATACTTTAAATTAAAAATTACTACTTTTTAGGTTACATTAAAGTTTCAAATTAGAGTTACAATATGCAGCTTCGCAAGACCTATAGTTTCAAGTTACTATTTCAGCTTTATTAATCAGGGTTACATGTTATTTTTCCATACCTCAATGCATCATAAATAGCACGTCCATCGCTAGAAGTTGTTTCTGTAAATTTAATAGGCAATAGCGAGAAGACAATATAATAAACAGAAAAATAGACAAACTGGTAAGAAAAGAGACTTGCTGAAAGGATGTCAGCCATAACCAAACCATTTATAAGGAAAATAGAAGCTAAATTAGCAATGGCACCTCCAGCATAGACACAAGCATGGGTAAATCGATTGTCGTATTTTAGTTTTTCATATACACAAAAAGAATCCAAAAAGTAAACGGATTTTATTTTAATTTTCTTCCATTTAAAAACCGTTTTTCCTTTTCCAATGGTAAAATCCACTCTCCCTCCGAAAAAGATCGCCATGATAGAATGACCTAATTGATGAACAAGAGACACAAGTGGTAGTACAAGTAAGAAAGAAAACAAGAACTTAGGCATATCACTAAATCCAAACACACTTCCATCTCCTTTATCATGAAATGATTTAATAAATCGTTCGCTTCTTAAAATAGATATAAATCTATTTAATACTGGACAGAATTTTCTTAACAGAGGTTATGCTTTTTTAATCATATGTATAATCCTCCGTTTCACACCCTGAAAGACCTTTAGTCGGAGGCTAGGACTAACTAATTTTTAGTAGAGTAGTAGTTAAAGTTATTAATAATCTTTGAGCATTGCTTATAAAGAAGAATATATATCTTCACTCTATTTTCAAACATTCTCCATAACAATAAACGACCCTATATATCGTAACCAAAGTTACTAAGGTCGCTTATGTTATATTCTGATTTATTATTTTTTTGCCTTCTTTATAATGAAATATTTGGTTTGTCATTAAGTTTCTGACAGAATTTCGTTATCATGATTAGTTTGATCGAACAAATAAGTAAGGTAAGATTCTAATTCGAATTGATCATCTTCAACAAAATCATCTAACACAGGCTTACTTTCTTTTCCCATTTTTAATCACTCCAACTTAATTTTTTTCGGTTTATTTTGCATGATGACCATGATTGTTTTTTTGTCCCATTTTTCTTAGAACAAAGCTTACAATTAAAACCAGAATGATTGCTCCAACAATGGCTGGAATGATGGCAAAACCACCAACGACTGGTCCCCAACTTCCCAAGATCAGACCACCTAACCAAGAACCAATAAAACCAGCGATAATATTACCAATAATGCCTCCAGGAACGTCACGCCCTGTAATTAAACCGGCAAGCCAACCGATAATTCCACCTACAATTAGCATCCATAGAATACTCATACATCATTCTCTCCTTTTGAAATAGTTAGTTGACTTTACCCCCAACTAAGGCCTATTAATCCTGTTACTTTTTTCCTTACTAAAGTTTTTCTTCAAATGGAATAGGATTATATAGCTATGTTACTGCTTTATTTCATTATTTTGCACACAGCCAAAAATATTGTCCATTCCATAAAAAGAATAAACGTCTTGGACAATTTCTAGCATATAAAATCTAGATTTTCTTGCACCACCATCTACTTATCCCCTACTGCAGTAAGACTTTTTAATGGAAATATGACGGAGGACATTATGACGAAACGATTAGATTTGCGTGTCGACTTTGCATTTAAATCGTTATTTCGCACCCATGGAAATGAATCCATTTTAGCTGCCTTTTTAAATGCGGCACTTCGCTTTCCAGATGAGAAGAAGATTCAAACGGTTCAGTTATTAAATCCGCATTTTAATAAAGAAAACCAAGAAGATAAACGTTCGATTTTAGATATACACGCGCAGTTAGAAGATGCAAGCCGCGTTAATATTGAAATTCAACTTAATAATAATCATGATATGGAAAAGCGAACACTCTATTATTGATTCAAAATGTATAGTAGCCAAATGAAGGAAGGCATGGATTACGGAGAGCTTTGTAAAACCATTACCATCAACATTGTTAACTTCCGTTATTTATCACATATGCATGATTATCACTCCACCTTTCAGTTATATGAGCGCGAACAGAAATTACTTTTAACAGATATGCTTGAAATTCATTTTATGGAGCTACCTAAGTTATTAATTAAATGGCGTAATAGAGAGGTAGACCCTCGAGAAGATCAACTTGTCCGATGGTTATTATTACTTGAAGCATCCGAAGATGAAGAAATCACTCAAGTATTGGAGGAGATTGCAATGCAAGAAGATCAAGTATTAAAGAAAGCAATGGATGAATGGGAACGTGTGAGCCAAGATCCAGAAATATTACTTGCTTATGAACCAAGACGAAAAGCTCTTTTAGATGAAAAATCCGCTTTAAAAAGAGCAGAGAGACTGGGTGAAGAGCGAGGAGAAAAAAAGGGGATTCAGAAGGTTGCTTTAGGCATGATCCAAGAAGGTATAGACAGTAAAATGATAAGTAAACTGACAGGTCTTACAATAGAAGAAGTGGAGAAACTTCGTTATCAATAAATACCAATAAAAAGAGCCGTCTCGTACGAGACGGCTCTTTTTATTATAGATTAGGTACTTGTTTTTCGTTACTCAGATAAAATAACAAACCTCTTGTTCTATAAGGAAGCTTGTTATTTTTAAAATTTGATTCATCTAGGTGAATTTCTGTTACTTATTGCTTTGTTCTCTGGTCTTATATGTTGAGGCAAACATCTAATGAATATGAATAATTTATCTTTAGATATAAAATGCTTAAAATACGCTACGTACTAGTCCTCCATCTATCCGCAGTGCTGAACCATTAATAGCTGATGAAAGTGGACTACTTAAGAAAGTAACAAGGTTTGCGATTTCTTCTGGGCGGATAAACCTTTGGATAATAGAAGTAGGGCGATTCTCTTTCATAAATCGCGTTTCAGCTTCTTTTAGGGTTAATTGTTCGTGTTGATAAAGACTATTTAGCATTGTTTCTACTCCTTCAGTTAGAGTTGAACCAGGCATAACGGTATTAACTGTCACATTTGTGCCTGTGCATAATTCAGCTAAACTACGAGAAAGAGACAATTGCATGGTTTTAGTTGCACTGTAATGAGCCATTTCTTGAGAAGGCATAATAGCTGCCTCACTTGCAATGAAGATTACTCTTCCTTCTTCTTTTTGAATCATTTTCTTGAGGTAAGAGCGTGTTAATCGAACGCCACTCATAATGTTGACTTCAAATAACCGAAACCAATCTTCATCTGGTATATCAAAGTATTCAACAGGTTCAAAAATGCCAAGATTATTAACGAGAATATCTACTTCTGGATACTGTTCCATTAGCTGTTGACACCCCTGCTCTGTTCCTAGGTCATGTACAGCAGGATGAAGAATAGCTTGAGGATACTGAGTTTGAATATCTGTAATGGTTTCATGGACCTTTTCCTCTCGCCTTCCATTAATAAGAACTGTAGCTCCCTCTGCTACTAAGGACAACGCAATGGCCTTGCCTATACCAGCAGTTGACCCCGTAACTAAGGCTGTTTTTCCTTTTAAATTCAACTTCATATGAATTCCCTCCAATTTTTATATAAAATTATATTTGTTGGCTAAATAGAGTAATGAAGTAAATACATGCTGTCATTAGTTTGGATAATTCTCCTGCTTTTAAACAGAGAAGGATATAGACAAATTAAGCATGTCTATCTCCTTCCTCCTTCATTAAAAATCAAAGTTGTCAGGATCTGGACCTACACGATGATTTTGATTTAATTCATCAATGCGTTCCATTTCTTCTTTATTTAATTCAAAATCAAAAATTGACGCATTCTCTACAATACGATGTTCTTTTGTTGATTTTGGAATGGTAATAATACCATTCTGTACATCCCAACGTAGAATGACCTGGGCTACAGATTTATTATGCTTATTCGCAATCTCTGTTAAAACTTCATTATCTAATAATTCTCCTTGCATTAGTGGAGACCATGCTTCAAGTTGAATATGATGTTTCTCACAGAATGCTTGAAGTTCTTTTTGCGTTAGACGTGGATGATATTCTACCTGATTAATTACAGGCTTGATTTCTGCATCTTCCATTAAATCTTTAAGGTGATGAACTTGGAAATTACTTACCCCAATCGCTTTAACCTTGCCCTCTTTATAAAGAGTTTCTAAAGCTCTCCATGCTTCTTTGTATTTTCCTTCAACTGGCCAGTGGATCAGATAAAGGTCTAAATAGTCTAATCCAAGTTTTTTTAGGCTTGTTTCGTAAGCTGCAATTGTTGCTTCATATCCTAAGTCTGAATTCCATACTTTTGATGTGACAAATACATTCTCTCTTGAGATACCTGCTTCTTTTAGACCTTGACGAATCCCTTGTCCTACACCTTCTTCGTTACCATAAATGGCTGCTGTATCAATACTACGATACCCATGTTTAATGGCTACTTTAATTGCATTTACTAATTCAGGACCTTCTTCTACTTTAAATACACCAAGGCCAAAGCCAGGCATCTTTGCTCCATTGTGTAAAGTGACTGTATCCTGTAAATTTTTCATCATAACAATACTACCTCCTGTTTACTATCCATTAATTTTATTTGTATTTATATCATTTCTTTTTTGAATTAAGCTTAGAACCATCGCAAAGACATAATATACATGAGCTATCATCAATTAGTTCCTCTGACAAAAGTTATTATCCAATATAAAAACCGGAAAAAAAAGTACGCACTTTAAAGTAATATAGGTACCAAAAAGTAATAAAAGCCGTATCTTTTAGATACGGCTCTTTTTTCGAACATGGCAAATGTTTAATTTTCATGACAAGGAAATGATACAACTAATCCCACTTTTTAAAGTGTCATTTGTTTCTAAGAGTTAGTATAGGAAGTAGCTAAGGGAATGATACATCCTTTATTTACCACGAATGCAATCCTCCTACAATAGGAAACTTAAAAGAAACAAGGAGGTGACACAACATGGCAAACAACAAAAGTAGCAACAATAATGAATTATTAGTATACGGTGCTGAACAAGCAATCGATCAAATGAAATATGAAATCGCTAGCGAATTTGGTGTAAACCTTGGTGCTGACACAACTGCACGTGCAAACGGATCAGTAGGTGGGGAAATCACTAAGCGTCTTGTACAAATGGCTGAGCAACAACTTGGCGGCGGACGTTTCTAATACAATTTTATAATACTGGCTGAAGGAAGAATGGGTTCCATTCTTCCTTTTTCTATGAGGGATTTTTTGTACTATTTCATAGAAAGTGCCCCTTGGTGCAACTATAAGTACAAGATTAAAAAATAAATCTTACTGTTCCTTTAAATTTTTCTTCACCTGTATGCTAATTTTAGTAAGGTATTCTTCTTCGTTATTAGTTTTCATGGAATCGTACAAGTACTCTTCATACGCGTCACCTACAATAGAATAGCCTTCTGTCTTAATAAAATTAGTTACATGGAGGTAGGAAGACTCAATATTTTTATAAGTTCCTTCGTGATAATAAATGGCATAAAGACCTTCTGGCCTTGATTGTCCTGTGTCCAACTCACTATAAGAAAATAAATAATCAACCCTCTCAAATCTCTCTTGAATTAGAGTATCTTTTGTTAGTAAAGATCCAATAGGTACCGGAACTTGCAAACCTATCTGTTTTCCAAAATGATTATATTGCTCTGACCATTCTTCTACAGTATTCATGCCCTCATTTGAAGTTTTATTGCTTAGAAGGATGTACTTTTTCTCCGTTTTTTGGACATAAACTTTTCCAAATTCGACACCTTTTAGTTCCTCTTCCGTTGAAATAATCTGCTTAAAGAAACGTTGAATTTGAAGCAATTTTTCAATTTCTTTTTCTACTATAACGGTTTGCTGATTTGCCATTTGAACAAATTTATGAGTGTTTTGGGAACTGAGATATTCTTTTAGCTCCTCGATTGACACACCCAATTTCCGAAGAGACTGGAGTGTAGAGAATGATTTGATTTGATCATAGGTATAATAACGATAACCATTTAAAAGTTTCCCCGCAGGTTTGAAAAGATTAATTTTATCGTAATAAAATAATGTATCTTTCTTCACTCCCACGTAGCTAGCAAATTCTCCTGTAGTTAAAGTTTTAGTATTTTTTCTTTCCAAGTTGAAAACTCCTCTTGACTATAGACTAACTCCATACTTCATACTCTATCATAAGCAAACGCTGTATCATATGACATGGAAAGTACATCAAGCTATATATAAGCTTTTGCACAGCAATCTATACAGACGGAGGTTTACATATGAGTAAGACAAAAAGAAGTACACTATACCTCTTACTTATAAACATATTTATTGTTTTTTTAGGAATTGGTTTAGTCATACCTGTATTACCGAGTATTATGAATGAATTGAACATTAGTGGTACAACTGTTGGTTATTTAACAGCAATATTTGCTCTAACACAATTAATTATTTCTCCATTTGCGGGGAAAGCAGCTGATAAATTTGGCCGTAAAATCATGATAGTAATAGGATTATTTATCTTCAGTGTATCAGAATTATTATTTGGAATAGGGGAAACAATCGAGTTATTGTTCATATCACGTATTTTAGGCGGTGTTAGTGGCGCATGTATTATGCCTGCTGTGACAGCTTTTATTGCAGATATAACAACAATGGAAACACGCCCAAAAATGCTAGGGTATATGTCGGCAGCCATTACTACTGGACTAATCATCGGGCCAGGCGTCGGTGGATTCTTAGCTGAGATTGGCACGCGAGTACCCTTTTACTCAGCTTCAGTTCTTGGATTTGTTGCTGCACTCTTATCTGTTATGCTGTTAAAGGAACCAGCGTCTCCTCAAGAGGAAATAGAAACTGAGGTACTAATAGAGAAGAAGAGTGGCTTGAAAAAGATATTCATGCCTATGTTCTTTATTGCTTTTGTAGTCATTTTTGTATCAACATTTGGGTTAACAGCATTTGAGTCATTCTTCAGTTTATACGTGGATCATAAATTCGCGTTTAGTCCATTGGATATTGCTATTTCAATCACAGGCGGTGCCATTATAGGTGCAATATTTCAGATTGTACTATTCGAACCGTTAGTAAAGCATCTGGGTGAAATTAATATGATTCGTTGGTCGTTGGTATTATCTGCGATTTTAGTTTTTACAATGACATTAGTGAGCTCGTACTGGACGGTTATGACAGTCACATTTACCGTATTTATAGGTGCGGATCTCATTCGCCCAGCTGTAACAATGTACTTATCACGCATTGCTGGCAACGAACAAGGTTTTGTTGGAGGAATGAACTCTTTTTTCACTTCCCTGGCCAACGTATTTAGCCCCATCTTAGGTGGCATTTTATTTGATATTAATATTGATTACCCCTACTATTTCAGTACAGTTGTCATTATCATTGGTTTAGCCATCACTATACTATGGAAAAAACCTAAAACTGAAGAGTTAAACCTATCTAAAAAGAGTACCTTGTAAACCCTTATATTTAATTCTGGTTTCTCATCTATTTCATAAAAAATGGGCTATTAAGACAACCACCAGCATATAAAAACCCATTACTTCTTACATAATTAGCTACCCCTTACTTACTTACTTACTGCGGTAAGGGTTCTTTTTTATTTTTCGATTGGACAGGCAAGCTTACTGCAGTAGCTACATAGTAGCTAAAGGCTATCTACTTCGTTAGTGTTACTGCGTTAATACAGGCTTTATGTATGTATTGGAGCTAATTTCGGAAGGAGGTTATTGTTAATTTGTTTTTGATAATAGTTTTGATAACAAATCATCAAAGATTTTACGATCAAAAAATGAGAAAATAAAAATTATCAAATACATTCGTTTGTGAGATTGGTAACACAGAAAACATGTCATTCTTCAACTTACTTAAGGTGGCTTTTTATTTCGAGAACCGAATATTTAAGAGACTCGCTTGATTGTTGAAGATCATTGCAAAGCCTTATTGAACAAAGGCTTCCTCCACCTTCTAATAATTAAGCGATTAAAAATTTGTAGCTTTTCTATACTAGGGATCACGTTACCAAAAGTAAAAAGTTACACGTTTAGATACATTTTATCCGGTTACCTGTATGTTAAGAAACTAGATATTGTTATTTTATTAACATTTTACCTTTATTTAGAAATTTAAAAATACTGCTATTATAGCAGTATTTTTGTTAATGTACAAAATCTAGAAATACGCAAAAAATAATATTATTTTTTATTTTTGTCTAATGACTTCAATGCGTTTCGATACTCATTATCATTCATTCCCTGTTTCTCTTTATTACTGCCTTTAGCTAAATTAGACACTGCTTGACGAAACATTCCATCTTTTTCTCCTGTATGGCGACTTTTCCTTTGCTCGTGAGTAGGTGGTTCATGAGGAATTTCATTTCCCACTTCTACTTCAATTTTCTTTCCGCTTTCATCAACAACTGCTTCTTTATATTTTTTAGTAAGATTAATGAATACAATAAGAATCGCTAATGTCAAAACAAAATAGATGGAGAGTGCCAATAAGGCTGGTCCAAGTCCTGCCTCCAATCTTCCGTCATAATAAAGTAATGCTCTTATACCGTCCACAATATATCTTGTAGGTAGAATATAACTGAACAGTCGATGGACGGTAGGTAATGTTGATAGAGGAAATGCTCCGCCACTAGAAAATATCCCCATAAAATTTACCGGGAACATTACTAACATTCCCCATCCACCTAAAAATACTGCTATCGTTTTAAATAACAAAAACATGGTCGTACAACTAAAGAAAGTAAACAGGAATATCGTCCAAATGTTTGAAGCATGTGCACTCCCAAAAATTCCAAATACCCCTAGTTGAATAAAAATTGAAACACAGAAAGTTAAAATGATACCAAAAATTATTTCTGATGTAAGGACTTCAGATTCACTTAATGCAGATCCCCTTTTCTTCAAAATACCATTACTTCGCAAAAGATATCCATGTATCATATTTGCACCCAACATTCCAGTAATAGATGATATAAGGGCCATGACAAACGGTGTCATTCCTTTATTAAGATTAACCGGCAGCCTCAGTACATTTTTGGAAACAACCTGTACGGGATTTTCTAATAATGAAGCATTCTCCGGCGCTACTTTCATTCCTTTTTGCAGTAATTCATTTTTTAGTTGACTACTGATTCCTTTAGAAGCAGTTAAAGCGACTGTCTGAAGGGTATTACTCGCAATCATGGAAGCAGTTTGCCCAATCCCTTCGTTCAATAAAATTTCTAAATCAGCAGGTTTATCATTTGTAAGACCGGAAATAAGCGTATCATGGACTCGACCAAGATTTTTTGAATAGTCTGAAGGTATAATTAATGCGCCATATGCCTTGTTATTTCTTATATCAGTGAATGCTTGTTTCCTACTTTTATCAACTTCCCATTTAAAGGAGTTCCCATTTTGCTTTTCGATAAGATTTAATAATATGGCATCGCCAACTTTTCCCTTATCTTCATTTACAACAATTAGAGGAACATCAGACATGTTTTGTTTTGCACCTTTAAATATAGGCAGATATACAAATACCATGACTAACATTAATAATGATATTAACCAAATTGGAAACCATGAGGAGCTTAATTTAAACAATTGCTTCAAGATTCAATTCCCCTAACAATGGATATTTTTGTCCATTTTATTATGTCCAGTTTGGTATCGATTATTAGGTTATCAAAAAGACATCTTTCATAGTTATAGGAACGTTTCTTTTGTTGGAGAAAATTAATATTTCTTCAGTCTTTTATTTTCAAAAAGACTTTTTGAGTTGTCGCATTTGAAACATCGTAGAAGAACAGAGGAGAATACCAACGAGTTATCCATATAAATGGCACTCTAGGTGTTCCCTTTTACTATTTTTATATTCATCAATTTCAAAGAATGACTTCCACGTTTTGAACAAAATCTCAATCTGCCAGCGAAGTGAATACAATGCATACCCGAAATTCGTTGGTACTTCTTCTAGCGAAGTGTTTGTAATATATACGTTCATGTCTATTCAACGTTTACTTTCATCCTTAATGACATTTATCTACTTTATTAAACATAGAAATAAGAGAATATATGAGCGATTAGGCCCCCCCGGTATATAAAGAATTATTACTCTGTTACCTAATTGCTATCTATTTCGGTAGCCTAGTTTTTACATTTATATAACTTGTAGAAAAAGCCCATATTTGTCGTAATTAATTCTAATTTCTCTCTTTGAACCATCTCTCAGAGTGAATACTCTAAACCAATCTTTCATGTAATCATATCTCCTTAAAAACGAAAAGAGCAACCATCATATACTGGCTGCTCTCTCCTAGCAAAAATGCACTCAGACAAATGTGTATGTGGACATATTAGTGTTATACTACATCAACAATAAAAAAAGGAATAATTTCTATTTACC
>Ga0268254_10000150_pt1 | contig 63084 bp, 48 predicted proteins | sample AgamicOrSfrz_FD_200251 | JGI IMG/M metagenome (GOLD analysis project Ga0268254, IMG submission 200251) | Agave microbial communities from Guanajuato, Mexico - Or.Sf.rz (v2) (version 3) | ecosystem: Host-associated > Plants > Phyllosphere > Phylloplane/Leaf | place: Guanajuato, Mexico...
TGACAGTCGACGGGTTTAAGGCGACGCCGGTTTATACGGGGACGGGGGTGGGGGTTAGGTTGGTGGGGGGGTAGTTGGGCGGGAGGCGCTGCGGGGTTGCAGCGGGGGTTTGAGCGTTTCCGGGTCCCCGATGGCAGCGCCATTTCACAGATAGTGCCGATGTAAAAATGGCCCACCGAAGAAGCGTTCCAGCTGGGCCGTTGATGTCCGCGCGCTCGTCGGCCGCCCGGAAGCCGAGGCCGTCGATCCTGAACTCGAAGCCAACGACGTCGCCGCCATGCCGAGCCGGCGCAACGAGGGCCGCTGGGAATTGTGAGGATGCATCGGTAACATCACCCGCGGTCCTCGCGAGACCTCGAAGCGCCCGCCTGAGTAGAAGATGCGCCCGATCAACTACGCTACCCGCGACGAGGCCATCGACGCTGGCCGCGCATGGCGCGAAGCTCACCAACAGTAACGCCAGAAACGACAAACCCGGCCGAAGCCGGGTTTGTCGTCTCGCTCGCTGTCTGGGCAATAACCGGCGCAAGCCTATCCTGCATTTTGCGCATGGAACGCTTTGAGCTTATGGTTTAACCACACCTTTCACCTTAAAGTCCGAAGTGACGTAATCAATCTTGCTCGTTACCGAGTTCATGTACTAGTGAATCTGCATCGATTGCCCATTGGGCATGGTTACAGATTGCGTCGTGAATTTGCCCCAATCAGCAATGTTTGACCCATCGCTCGTAAGCTCGCTCACGACAGCAGGGTTATTAATCTTGCCGCAAGCAAGAGCAGTCGGGGCCGAGTTTTGGACCGCTTGTTGCGTAAGCCGACCGCTGGAGTCAAGGATACCCGCTTGTTGAAAACTCAGTCGGGTACGCAGTTACGTTGCGGTCATCATATCCGCCGCGCTCCCAGCCGTCGCCGCCGTGTTTGTGGCTACAAATCACCCATGCGGGCAATAGCAAATCCTCAGTCACGGGCAGAGGTCACTTGGTCGATCCGACGAGGCGCAAAGCTTCCGTCTCGGCCCAAAAGTCATGTGGGAACATGGTGTCCGCTGGAATACCCACGCTCGACGCCAGTTCGGCCATCTCAATTGAGTATTCCCCATGTATGTGCCATTTGCCTGATTGCGGAAAGATGAGGTACGAGTTGGTATTCGAAACGGCGAACGTTTCCCGCTGGACCTTTCCCGGCTCCTCGTTAAGGGCAGCAATATATTCCGGCTCGGTCATGTGCGTATCGAGTTGGACCAGTGGGTATACGCCAAACCTTTCCACAAATAACGAAGTTCTCGCTTGCTCAAGATCGTAGAAATAGATCGACGTATCTCCACTCAGGCGCGCCAATTCAATGACGTACGCCCAGAACCCGTTTACGAGGAACTCCAGCCAGTCGAAGTATCGTAGGGACGTGTCAGGCGAAGCTTGACCGAGCTGCCAAGAGTTCAGGCTTGTCACTCGCCCCACTAGGCGCTGGTACAACTCAGCATCCGAAACGTATCCCATATCACTGTCCATTCAATCGAATCTTACTGACAAGAATTCCGTTGACCCGATAATCAACAGAAGGTCCACCTGTCGAACTGGCGTTGTTACGAACCGTATATTGGATGGCTCCGTTCGTGTAGACGGTTACATCATTCGCGCCGCCCTTCGGGGTCGCAGTAAATCCACCATTCAAGAGACTTTGCTCGAACTGGTCCCGAGTAAGGTCGACGGCAGAGTTCGGAATGCTCCTGCCAATTGTAGTGTTCGCCCACCCGACATTGGAACCATCTGCCGCCGTGTTTGTAGCGCTATTTGCGCCCCCCTTCGTCGTGCCATCGTTCGCACTAGTGGTTGACCCGCCGCCGGTCCCACTATCGCTCCCACTACCGGTAGAAAAGATGGCGCCAATGTTGGGCAAGGAAAACGACGTCAGTACCGGCACGATCACAAACGTACAGCCACCGTAGGGTACGCAGACCGGAATAGGCATCCCGGCAAAGGTAAAGCCGCTGACGTGTTGTCCCTGCGAGCCGCCGCTTAGGTCATCATCGTTGTTGCTTGGGCTATCCGGCAACTGCGGCAGGTTGTTCCCGGAATCGTCCTTCGAACTGCTCGTTGCACTTGCGACATAGCCGATTGCAGCGATCTTCGCCGGCGCAGGCAACATTGCACTACAAAAAGAACTCTGCAGACAAGCTTTGAGGATGTCAGCCGTATGTTTTTCGGAGTTGTTAGTCGCTTCGTTTTCGGCCCACGTCGCTCCCGCTTGTGCATCGCCGCCTGCGAGGCCAGCGGCAACGCCGCCCGTCAGTACGGACAGTGCGGTCACGACCGCCGCCTGGCCATCGGTGAGCGGCGCGCCTGTCGGACTCATGGCCATGATCGCAAGCGGCGACAACATTGCACTAGTCGCCGCTCCGATGGCGCCACCCGTACATCCGGTGCCACTTAGCGAACTGGCAGCACAGCCCAGCACCGCATGTTCCAGTATGTTCTCGATTGAAAGAGGGCTTGTGCCATCGCCGATAGCATAGGCGCCCGACGCTGCCATCTCCTGAATCAGCGAGTTCTGGAATGCGCCAAGCACGCTGCCTCCCTCAATCGCTGTACGCACGCCAGCGGAAATCCCGGCCTCGGCCAGCATCGCCAGAGCACGCGTTTCCAGGGTTGACGCGGTCGATGCAGTCGCCTGATTCACAGCGGTGCCGATCGACGGATTGACACCGGCCAGGCTGGCAAGAGAGCTAGTCGGACCTCCGACCGTTAGGGGTGCTGTGGTGAAATCGAATCCAGTGTCCGAATTGTAAGTAATGCCGTTCGTCAGTCCTGCCGTGATACCTGCGACGCCGGCCGCTTCGAATGCGCTGCCCCAATCCAGGCTTCCGTTCACTGTCAGTTGTGAGGCAATGCTCGAGGTGAACCCGGCTAGAGCCGCCGACAGCGCGATGTTGCCCAGTCCTGCCGTCGTCGCTACCGTAGCCGCCGAGGTCGCCGTTGCAGCGGTTGCCGCTGTGCCTGCTGCAAACGTGCTACCAGCCGTCGCGCCAAGGGTCGCTCCGATGGCCTCAGTCGCTGCGCCGGCCGTCATGATCGACACGACGACAGCGAAGGCCATTCCAACAATCTCCGCAGCACCAAACCCGCCCATCGCGGTGAAGCTCGTATCGAGGTGGTCGGTAACCGTCGTCTGCGTGAAATTGGTCCCGAGTTGTTGCTGCAAACTGGAGAGCAACTGCTGCGTACGGGTCTCATCGACCGTTGTGTTGTTACCCAGCAACTGCAACGCCCCACCAATCTGGTTGAGCGTCTGCACGTTCAGATTCATGTCCGCCGCGCTCATGAAGCCGCCAGGCTGGACTTTAGTACCACTGGTCTTTTCGTAGCCGGTCGCCGCGATGTACTGCCAGATATCCCCTACATTGACCTGATTCGCCTGGTTGGTCAGCGTACCGGTATTGACCGTCAGCGTATTCGACGCTGCAATGTTGCCCGTGTTGAGAATGCTTCCTTGCCCGTTCTCGTTGAAGTTGAGCGTGACATCCTGGCCGGTGATGTTGCCGCCCGCCGACATCGCGTTCCAGTTCGGCGGCAGGTAGACCTGAGGCATGAGCGCGCTAACAGTCGGGCAAGCGACTACGCCGGTGGACAGGCAACTCGGATCGGGCACAGTTTGCTGGACGTACCACAACATCGGTTCGGAAAGCGCACTGATCTGCGTTTGCGACAACGCTTCCCCAAGCTGAAGATTGTTTTGCTTCGCGTAGTCGACCGCGTTTTGATACAGGATGGCCTTTTCCTGCTCAGTGACTGACAGGTTGCGTTTGCTGTCGTAAGACAGCCCGCTAACAAAGCTCGCTTGGCCCGTCTGCTGCAGCGCCGCCTGCTGCAGCATAAGGTCTTCTGCCTGAGGGTCGTAGTAAAACAGTGTTGACGAAGGCTGCAGGCTGGACGGCAGATTCTTCAGCAGGGCTTGCGGTCCCACCGCTCCGATCGCGGAGCCATCCAGCGAACCGGTAACGTATGAGGCCTTGCCCGGTACCGGCGTGGGTAGCGCCCCGCCGACGGAATGCGGCGTCGACAAGTTCAGCCCAGGCAACTGCACCTGGCTCAACGATATGACTTGCGACGGCGCATTGACCCGTGGCGTATAGGTGTTCGCCGTAGTAATGCCGTTAATGAGCTTCTGCCCTGTCAAAGAGACGTATGTGCCGATTACGTTCCCAACGTTCCGAATTTCTCCAGTCGAGGTGATCGACAAGTTCGGCGCCTGGATCGTCGCGGCGATGTTGCCTACCGGCGTCGGCGGGTCGATCGTTCCGCCTACACTCGTATATGCATTCCCGTACAGCGCTGTGCATTCGGCCACCGAACCGCAGGCCCACACGTCGTGACGCTTATCGGGGCTGAAATCACCTGTCTCCTGAACCCAGTGCGAATGCCAGTAGGCGTTGAGTGTCTGAGCCTCGTTCACCACCGGGCCCGCGACACTGATCGTAGCGCTGGTGCCCGCTGCGATGAGACTGCCGACGTTCGTCAAACTACCTGCATTGATCTGCAAGTTGTTGCCTGCACTAATCACCGACGAGTTGCCCGATTGCTGGTCGACATAACCTTCGCAGTAGCTTTCCTTGTATCCACCGGCTGTCATGCAGCCGTTGTACTGCTCTGTCGCGCCGTAGTTTTGATGAAGGGTTACGGGCGGCGGTAAAGTATTGGAAATAGCGCCCGAAACGTTCAATGCAATATCGTTGCCCGCGACAATGCTGCCGGACGTGTTATTCAGGGTTTGCGCCGGTGTGGTCGAAGTCGCCGTGGTTCCCACGCCGCCAATGACGATGTTATGGCCAGCGAGCAGGCTACCGTACGTGTTGCTAATCTGCCCCGCGGCGATGACCAGGTCATTGCCCGCAAACACTGTGGCGCTTTGCTGTGCATACGAGAATGTCGTCGAGGCTGGGTTGCCTCCCTGCATGGAATTGCCAGGCTGGGTAGTCGTGACCGAGTTGTATTGCCCCTGATTAGTAAACGATTGAGCAGCGGTGGCGTTGAAATTATTGCCGGCATAAAGCAGACCGCCGTTGACCAGATTCCCACCCGACAAGGTCATATTCCGGCCGGCAACAATCTGACCTTGCGATCCAAACGCGGTATTCGTGCTGACCGAGCTCGGAGGCACGCTCGCCGTGGAATCGAACGACACTGTCGACTCGGGCACCACCGTGCCGGATATGGCAACATGAACCGTACCGTAAATGCCGACCAGTCCGATCGCATACATTTGCGCCATAAAGGCATCCAGTTGGGCCTTATTGACGGTATCCACAATCGTTGCTGTTGCGTTGCCGATAGGCGCATTATTGAGCGAGTGCAAGTTGAGGTTGACGTCCAGCCCCGCCGAGATCGTGCTGCCCGCGTTCGATAACGTGCCGGCCACGATATTGAGTGTTCCGCCCGCCGCTATCACGCCGGGAGACACCGCCCCCGGCGCAGTGACGGTCCGATCAATACCCGGCAAGGACACATATTGATGGTCGCCACTGAGGGTGTTACCAACCTCCACGTATTGACACGCGCTTGCGTCGCCATAGCAGGTGCTGCCGCCGCTCCGCACGTCTACATATCCATTTGTGAAATCTGGCTTGAGAGTAGCAATCGTCGCCGTTGCAGTGGACGAACCGAGATAGCAGTCGCCTTGGCTGAGCGTGCAGCCCCAGCCAGTCACCGTACCTACGACGATGCCGTTCAAAAGACCAGGATCGGCTGAAGCGCTGACCTGTTCTGTGTATGTTTGCGTCGGTCCCTGAAGCGCATCGTTGATCACAGCACCGGCCGTGATGCTGATATTGCCACCTGCTGTAATTCTCCCAACCGTGTTGTACACGGTTGCACCGGTGTTTAGCGCTATGTTGCCATTGGCCTGTGTCAACCCGTGCTGATTGTCGTAGTTGCCACCTCCGTTGAACGCCAGGTTACCTGCGCTTTCGACTGTTCCCCGGTTGGTTACGTTGCCGTTGAGCGTTAGCGAGTCCGACGCATGCATCACCGCCCCAGCAACATTATTTAACGTCCCATTGAACGTAACGTTGCTGCCGGTAACCTGCCCAAAATTCGTGAACGTGCCGTTGGTCGACAGCGTCAGCGGCGCGGTCCCCGTCATGGTCCCGTAGTTGTTGATGCCGTAGACGCCTGTCAGCGTCACGCCCTGCCCACCGTAATTCCAGGTTCCGCTATTGCTGATCGACCCGGCGGTGATCGAAAGCTGCCCGCCCTGGCTGATCGTCCCCTGCGACGGATCGAACGCCATGTTCATCGCGCTGATGCCCATGTTGCGCTGCGCGAGCAACTGGCCTCCAGCGTTGCAGAAAGAGCCGTCACCGCCGTTGATGGTCAGCGAGACGTCGCCCGTAGTCGGCCCACTCGGTGCATTCGGATTGCCCGCGAAAATGATCCCGTTCTGATTGTTGAGCGTCCCCGTATTCACATTGAGGCTGTTGACCGCCATCAACGAGCCGCCGCTGTTGTTGAGCGCGCCGGCCACCGTCACATTGGTGGTCGAACCATTCACGAGCCCCGCATTCGTGAAGTTTGTCGCGTTGATCGTCGTCGTAGTGGTCGACGCCAGCGACGCATTGGCCGCGTTTGTCAGATTCGGCGCCGACACATACAGCGCGCCGCCCGAAAGCACCTGGCTCGCGTTGTAGAAGCCGTTGCCTGCGCTCAGCGTCGCTGCGCCGACGGCATCCACCGCCGCGCCCACGAGAGAGAGCTGATTCGATGCCGTCGCGGTCAGCGCCCCGCCGGCAATCGCCGTCCCCAATGTCACGTTCGTACCGCTGAACTGCATGTTCTGCGTGGACACGACGGACGCGCCGCTCGCATCGAGCGTCCTCTGCGCACTCACGCTCACATTCTTCGACCCGCCTTGCGAGCCGCTCAACGTGACGTTACCGCCGCTGAGCGTGAACTGCCCTGCCACGGTGCTCGTGCCGCTCAGCAAGAGCGTCTGTCCGGCACTCATCGTCGTATCGCCGTTGGACGACACGCCCGCCACGCTCACATTGCCCTGTGCGCCGCTAATGTTCACGGTGCCCATCGACGACACCGCGCCCGCTACCGTCGCATTGTTCGCGGCCTGAAGCGTTACGTTGCCGCCGGACTGCAGATCGCCGCCGAAGCTCACGCTGCCGCCCGTCGACTTCGCGCTTACATTGCCCACCGCCGTTGTCGCGCCAAGCGACATGTCGCCGGCAGAGGTCGCCGTGAACTGGCCTGCGCCCTGAATCGCACCAAGCGTGATACCACTGCCGGCGCCTACGGTGATGTCCTTGCCAAAGGTCAGCGAGCCGCCGCCGTTCACAGCGCCGCCCGCGTTGATGTTCGCAAGACCGAGGCCGAGGAACGTGCCGGTCAGCGTCGCGGTGCCGCCCGCAGTCAACGTCGTATTGCCGTTGACAAGCTCGCCGTTCAACGCGAGCGCACCGCCTGAGCTCGCGTTGAGATTGCCCTGACTCGTGATCGCACCACCCACGGCAAGGTTGCCGCTCGTCGCAGTCAGCGTCACGTCGCCGTTTGCGCCGATCGTGCCGTTCGCAGTGACGTTGCGGCCAGCACTAAAAGCCAGCGTGCCGGTACTGCTTGCGTCGCCACCGATGGTTGCGTCGCGCGCGGCATTTACCGTCGCCGTGCTGCCGGACGCAAGTGCGCCGTTCACCTTCACGTCGCCCGCGCCGTTATGTCCTTGTGCCTGCAACGCCAGCGCGCCGCCCGCTTGCGCGGAACCCAGCGAAAGGTCATTTCCCGCCGTTGCATTGAGCGCACCGTTGGTCGCGACAGCGCCGCTCACGCCGATGCTGCCTCCCGCGCTTAACGTCGCCTGCTGACCGAACGCAACAGAGGCCGCGCTGATCGAACCACCGGCCGTCAACGTGCCGGTGCTCTGCGCGCCGATGCCGCCCGTCAACGTCATGTTGCCGCCCGACGCGAGCTGCGCATTGCCGCCGACGGTCGTCGCGCCGGAGACGGTCAGTGCCTGTCCGGCGCTTCCTGTGAGATTGCCCTGCGTGGTGACGTTCGCGGCGCTGGCGTTGCCGTTCGTCGCGGCGAACGTCAGGTTGCCTGCCGAATTCACATCGGCAAGCGCGATGTTGCGCGTTGCGTCGATCGTGGTCGTGCTGCCTGTGTTGATCGCGCCGCCCGCGCTGACATCGCGGGCCGCCTGCACGGCGAGCGCGCCGAGCGCGGTTGCTGCACCGCCAATCGTCGCGTCGCCACCACCTGCGTTGCCGATTGCGGTCACGCTCACATTGCCGCTAACCGCCTGCACGCTGCCCAGTCCAGCGTTGTTGCCGCCCGTCACGGTGACGCTCGCGCCTTGCAACGCGCCGGTCAATGCAACGTCATGTGAAGCGTTGAGCGTCGCGGCCTGGGCAAATGCCGCCGTGCCCGCACCGGCAATATCGTGCGACGCCGTGAGCGAGCCGCCAAGCTGACCGGCCAGCGTGCCGCTCAGTGCGATGTCACGTCCCGCCTGTACCGTGACGTCCCTCGCCGCGTTGATCTGGCCGCCGAGTTGCGTGTCGAGCGCCGAGTTCAGAGTCAGCGCACCGGAGGTGGTCGTGGTTCCGGTCAGCGCGATGCTGCCGGTGGCCGTCGTCGCGGTGAGATCGCCAGCCGTGGTTTGTAGCGTGCCGCTTGCCGATACGTCACGAAGCGCTGTGAGTGTCAGCGAGTCGCCGGTGGTCAGCGATCCACTCACCAGCACGTCGCGTGCGCCGCTCAGTGTTACGACGCCCGGCGCGGTAGCGGTGCCGGTAATGGCCGCATCGCCACTACCAGCGGTCCCGTTCGCGCTCAGCGTCAATGTGCTCGATGAATGGACATCGTGCAGCGTGGCGCTACTCCCGCCGATCGCACTCACCTCGCTCGCCTGCACGCCGCCCGTCAACGTAATATCGCGCTGCGCCGTGAAGGATGCGGCTTGCGTGAAGGCCTGCGTGCCTGCGCCGCCGATGTCGTGCCCCGCCGTTACCGAACCGTTTGCCTCGCCGATCAGCAGGCCGTTCAGCAGCGCATCGCGGCCGGCGTTCAAGGTCGCATCGCCGACTGCACTCGTGCCCGCACCCAGCGAAAGGTCGAGCCCGGTCGTGATGTCGAGCTTGCCGCCGCTGTTGATGCCGCCCGTCGCATTCAAACTGCCTTGCGCGGTGAGCAGCGTATTGCCGACCGACTCCACGGCACCCGCAATGTTGATGTCGTGCTGAGCATCGATGCCAACCGTCGTGCCGCTGGCAATCTTGCCGGTCGATACAACGGACACGTCGTTGCGCGCCGTTGCGCTCACCCCCGCCGCTGCCGCCACCGAACCATTCACCGTCACATTGCCGGGACCGTTAGCGGTATTGGTCCCATTCGCGGTGAGCGCAACGGTGCTCGCCGACTCGACGTTGTTCGTGGCGATGTTGCCCGCAGCCGTCACCTGCACGGACTGCCCCTGAATCAAACCGCCTTGCGCAACGTCGCGGCCCGCAGCAAGCGTGGCCGCCTGCGCGAACGTCATGGTGCCCGCCCCGCCGATGTCGCGCCCGGCCGTCGCACTGCCCTGCCCCTGTCCGGCAAGCATGCCAGTCACGTTGATGTCGCGCGTTGCCGTGAGCGTCGTGTCGAGCGCAGCGCTCGTCGTGCCGCCCAGGTTGATGTCGGAACCGGCCTGCGCATTGAAAGCACCGTTGCTCGCAATCGTGCCTGTCGAAGTGACGTTGCCGTTTTGCGCGCCCAGCATCGTGTCATTGGCCGACTGTATGGAGCCGCTGATGCCGATGTTCTGCCCGGCGTTCAGCGCAACCGCCGCGCCGCCGGTCACAGCGCCGGTGATGTTGAGGTCGTTGTTCGCTGCGAGCGAAAGACCCGATGCGGCCTGCACGTCATGCAGCGATGCGGAGCCGCCCGCCGTCGTCTGCACTGTACCGCCGCGTAAGGAGCCGGTGAGATTCGTATCGCCGCCGGACGCGACGTTTGCCGCGAGGCCAAATGCGCTTGCCGCAGCACCCGCAATGTTCCCGCCCGCGCTCAGCGTGCCGTTGCCTTGCGCGACCACGGAACCGTTCATCGTCAGATTCTGGCCGGCCTTGACGGTGAGGTCCGCAAGTGCGGAGGTACCTTGCGTGCCGAGATCGACCGAGTGCGCCGCGTCGATCAGCAGGTTGTCGCCGGACTGGATAGTGCCTGTGCTGACGAGCGACCCGTTCGCGTTCTTAAGCGTGACGTCGCCGTTCGATGCAACACTTCCCGCAATCGTCGTATTGCCGCCGCTCACCACGCTCAATGCGTTGGCGCTCTGCAATGCGCCGCTCACTGACGTGTCGCGGCCGGAACTCAGCGACGCAGTGGAAAGCGAAGCAACGAGCCCGTTCACCGCGAGCGTGCCGCCTGACGCCGTCACCTGCAGCGCGTTGTTGGCCTGCACGTTGTTCAGCGTCACCGACTGACCCGCTGACAGCGAAACCGCCGCGCCTTGCAGCGAGCCGGTGACAGAAAGATCATTTGCCGCGGTGATGCTCGTATCCTTGACGAAGCCGCTGCTACCACCCGCGATCACGTCGTGGCCGGCAGCGAGCGTTGCCGCGCCTTGCCCTGCCAGCGTGCCGCCAATAACAACGTCATGCCCCGCCATGAGCGACGTGTCTCCGGTCACGCTAGTCGCACCGGTCAACGCGACATCCTGCGCGCCGCTGACCGACAGATTCGCGGCACCGTTCATCGTGCCGCTCGAACTGACACCGCCGTTCACCGCTGCGACAGCCAGGTCCCCGACCGCCTGCACCGTTCCGCTGGTTGCCACCGTCACGTTGCGTTGCGCCGTCAGTGCGACCTTTGAGCCGCCCGCGAGTGTGCCGTTCACCGTGACATCGCGCGCGGCCTGCACGTTCGTTGCGCCCACCACAGCCGCATTGCCATTGAAGCTCACGTCGCCGCCGCCAGCCGGGTTGCTGGTCAGGCCGTTTGCGGCAATGCTGAACGTGCCGCCAGCCTGCACGTCGGCGACACTGGCGTTATTGCCTGCGCTCACCTGCAGACCGTTGGCGAGCAGCTTGCCGGTAAACGCCACGTCGTGCCCCGTGGTCAGCGTGCCGTTCTGTCCAAACGCAAGCGAACCGCTGCCGGTCAGGTTGTTCTGCGCGTTCATCGCGCCGTCCTGCTGCACTATAACAACGCCTGTCACATCGACATTGCGCCCCGCGTTGATCTGCGCATCGGTCCCGACGAGCAGCGACCCCGCGACCGAAACGTCACGCGCAACGTTGGCCGCGAGCGTCGTGCCGCTCGCGAGCGACCCGGTCACTGTGAGGTCCTGGCCCGCCGCGACCGTGACTGCGTTCTGTGCAGTGACTTGTCCGCTCACGTTGACGTTCTGGCCCGACGCGAGCGCAAGCCCGCTTCCACTCTTCACGGTGCCGCCAGCATTGACATTGCCTTGCGTGGCATTCAAGGCGAGCTCGCCCGATGTCTGCAACGCCGTGCTTGTGTTGACGTTGCGTTGTGCGGTTGCCTGCAGGGTGCCGCTGTTGGTCTGCCCGTTGACGTTGATGTCGCGCGCGGCCTGCAGGTTCGTCGCGCCGCTCACCACGGAGGTGCCGTTCAGATTGATGTCGCCAGCGCCGTCATTACCTTGTGCGCTGACTGCCAGCGCGCCGCCCGTCTGCACGTCGCCGAGCGCGACATTCGCACCGCCCTTGATCGCAGCGTCGCCGCTCGACTGCGCATTCGCGACATTTACGTTGCCGCCCGCGGTCACTGCGAGCTTGCCGCCAGTCTGGATCGTGCCGCTCGACGTCACATCGCCATTTGCATTGATCGTGTAGCCGGTAACGCCGACGTGCGCGCCCGTCATCGCGAGACTGCCGCCTGCCTGCAAGGTCGCCTGCTGTTGCGCAGCCGAGCCGTTCACGGTGAGATCGCCGTTTGACGAAAGCAACAGGTCGCCGGTATTTGCCGCCATCTGTGCGTCGGTGCGCACGCCCATTCCGGCTGCTGTGCCAATCACCTGAATCTGGCCCGCGGTCATTGCACCGAAGGCAGTCGCGTCGATCGCAAGCCCGTTGTTGGCGCGCCCATTTGCGCTGTTGATCGCGCTGGCCGTATTCTGCGCGCCGTTGGACGAGGTCGCATACGTGGTGCCGCTGTTCTCCACTGCTGAGGGCAGCACGAACTGGCGGCCCGCAATCGCGTTGATACGCTGGCCCGCATATAGCGGCGCATTGATGCCGATGGTCTCGCCGATCAGATCGATCGTGCCCACCGTGCCTTCGATACCCGCGCCCGGACCGTTCACGCCCGCGTTGCCCTCGATCTGGATATGGCCGCCAGTCACGCTGTAACCGACCGCCTGCGCGTTGTTGAAGTCGGTGACAGTGCCTTTGAGGTCGCTCAGGAATTGCGGCGTGCCGGTCGACAACGTGACGCCGATGGTATTCGTGAACCCGGTGCCGTTCGTCGTAATGCCATTCGGATTTGCGATGATGACGGTGGCCGGCGCGCCGAACACTTCCAGCGGGCCGTTCAGCAGACTCGCGAATGCGGCGCCCGTCGAGGTCACCTGGTTGACGATGACGCTAGCCGTCCGCCCGGATAGATTGGGATTGGCCTGCACGTCGCCGCCCGTGAGCGACGTGCCGGACATCAGGCTGTTGTTGAGGATCAGCCCGACCGGATCGATATTGAAGCTTTGATACTGGTTCAGCGAAATGCCTGCTGCGTTCGGCGCCGTGATGTTGACCACGGGTACACCGCCGTTCGCGCCGGTACTCTGCGTGATCTTCGGCTGAAAGGAGATTGGGGCAGTCGGGTCGACGATAGGCGCGGCCTGCGCCTGCTGCATCACGAAGCGAACGCGCAAGCCGGCGAGATCGAGAATCTGCTGCCATGCATCGTCGTCCAGACGCTGGTTGCCCGCGGCGAGCACGCCTGCCGCGTCGCGGCTTTGTTCAAACGTGACAGACAGCGGTCCAGCGAAAAGCGTCAACGCGACCAGCGCCGAGATCGCGCGCTGCCACACGCGATACACGCGGGCAGGCGTCGCCACTGACCAGCGCTCGCGCGCCGATTGCATGCCACGTTCGTGCCGCTCGTCGTGGGCGTGGCGGTTCTGTTCGAGTTGTCGTAAAGCGTTGCGCGTCGACGCGTTCATGATGCTCTCGTCTTCTTCTGGTTTTTTGTACGTATGGCACTTCTTCGCCGGCTTGGGCGTTCAAACCCAAAGTGGCGTCGCAGCGGTTTCACCCCGCCCGCTGCATCCCTCGCAAAGCAAGGTTGTTACTGCTGCTGAATTCGTGCGTTCTTCATCAGGTCCACCACCACCTGTGCGGTCGCTTTCTGCAGCGCCACCTGTTCGAGCTGCTTGCGCAAGGTGTCCTTGATCTGGTCGTATTGCGGCACTTGCGTCGGACGCTTTTCGTCGACGCGCAGAATCCAGAACGCGTCGCCGACCTGCACCGGCGCACTCGACACGCCGCCCTGCGGCAGCTTCACGAGTGCTTCGGCAAGTGGCTGCGGCCAGTTCTGCGTGTTGCCGGGCTGGATCGGCGTCTTGAACGAAATCCAGTTGAGCGCGCCGCCTTGCGCGGCCCCCGGCCCCTGGCTGTACTGCTTCGCGAGCTGTGCGAAGTCAGTTCCCTTCTTTAGTTGCGTCAGCACCGCTTGCGCCGTGTCCGCATCTTTCACGGCAATTGCGCTCGGCTTGTATTCGAACTCGCCAAGCGTGGCGACGATCGCGTCGTACTTCGCTTTTACGTCTGCATCGGTCACCGGCGCAGGCTTCACCTGGTCGCGCAGATACGCGGCAGTCATCGCTGCGGTTTTCGCCTGCTCGACCGCGGCCACCACTTGCGGGCGGGACTCGTAGTGCTGTTTTTCCGCAGCCTGGCGGAACAGTTCGCGAGCGATCATCTGGTTCTTGATCGTTGCGCGCAGCGTGGGCGTGTCAGGTGCATTCGACGCGCGCACTGCATCGTCGAGTTGAGCCTGCGTGATCACGACGTTGTTCACGCGTGCGACCGCGTTTGCGGGCAACGGACCCGTTGCCGCTTCCACAGTTTTTTCTGCTGATGGCTTCGGCGCAGGCTTGTTCGCGGCATGCGCGAACGGCATGCCGCCGGCGAAACCCGCCGTGGCAAGCATGACGAACAGCGTGGCGTTGCGGATCGTGATTGCGATCGGACGACGTTTCATATGAACCTCTTCAGAGTGACCAGTTGAGCGTGGCGAGCAGGACGGTGGCTTTCTTCCCGAGCGCGGCCGGTTGAAGCAAGGCCTGCCCGAGCAGCACCTCGCTAGTGAGGGTTTGTGTCTTGTAGCGCCATTGCGCGCGTGCGCCGACACCCGTGCCGATCAGCGTCGGCCAGCCGCCCTGCGCGACCAGATGCGACTTGCCGCCGTCGAGAAATACATAGGGTTCGACACGCGCGTCGTGCCAGGCGGGCACGTTCTGCCAGGCCGCCTCGTTGCGCAGATAAAAGCCGCTGTCGCCTGCAATGCCGCCTTCGGTAAAGCCGCGCACCGAGTCCATGCCGCCGAGGAAAATCTGCTCGTTGCCGAACAGCGCGACGCGGCTGTACTGGCCGCGCAGTGTGCCGCGATAGGTCCATTGCGTGCCAGCGAGCATGCCAAGCGCAATCTGCAACGTAGCCGTCGCATCGAGCCGCGTGAACTGACTGTGAGCCTCGACCTCGTCGATGCCGGCGCTATCGTGACTTGCCGAAAGCCACGGCAAACCACGCGACACGCCCACGTCCCACGTCGCAGCCGCGCCCTGGTCGTTCGCGACAAAACGGCGCAAACCATTCAGGCCGACGCGCAATACCGTGAGGTCCTGCGGCGACAGTTCGATACCGTTAAGGGTGCGCTCGGTGCGCATCTTCGTGAGCGTGACGTCGACGCTCGTGCGGCCCGCGCGCGAACGTGTCAACACATCGTTCCAGCCGAGAATCTGGCTGAACGTGCGGCCCTGAAGCAACGCAATGTCGCCGATGGCCTGCTGATATTCGGAGAGCGACGTCGTATAGCTGAAGGTTTGATACCCGTAGGGCGCCGCAGCGGAGAACACCAACGCATTGCTGTCCTGAGTGCCCACGAAGTTAAACGACAGCGACTCCTGCAAACCAATCAGGTTGTTCGCCTGCACGCCGGCGCGATAGCGCAGCGTACCGGTTTGCGAACTGCCGTAGTTGTCGACGCCGAGATCGTAGAAAACGCGGTCGCCATAGTGGTTCGTGATGGCGACCACTGAATCGCCCGGTGTCTCGCCCGGCATGATCTGGATTTCGGCCTGGTTGCGGCGCAACCGGTTGATCTGGTCCACGCCCTGCTCGAGATCGGGCAGCCTCAGCACGTCGCCTACGCTGTCGCCGAAGGCCCATGCCGTACCCGCGTCGGTCAGCAGGCCGCCACCGTGCGTCGCGTACCAGGGCTCGTTAGGGTCGCGCGGACGCAGGGCATGCCCGTTGAGCGTGAACGCCGACACCTTGCCGTCGACGATATTGACCTTCAGCGTTCCTGAAGCGAGATTCTGTGCGCCGAGATAGGCACGCGTCGTAATGTAGCCACGCGCGATGAACGCTTCGGTCACGCGGCGCAGCAGCAGGTTGATGCGGTTACGGCCAAGCTGTTTGCCAATGAACGGCGCGGCAATCGTGTGGAGTTCGTGCTGCCCGAGCACCGTGTCGCCGATGAATTCGATGTGGTCGATCTGGAAGAGCGGCGCCACGTCCGGCAGCGTTTCGACATCCGCACCTTCGGGAAGGTTGACCACGGTGGGCTGCTGTACTTCGATTTGCGCCGGCGCCTGCTGGATTTCCTCGCGACGCTGCCGGTCGCGTTGCTCCTGGAGCAACCGTTGCGCAGGGTCCTGTTCCGCGCGCATCGGCACACCGAACGGTGCGCCACCCAGTGCCGGGTTGCCGGCGAGGCCAGGCGGCAACGTTTGCGCGAAAGCGCGGGCTGATGCGGCACCGGCGAGCACGGCGAATGTGCAGCGTGCGAGCCTATGCAGGCGGTGCTTCCCCGCGTGCTGCGCGGATCGCACGATGGGCCGTTGCGTGGCCGGCTTGAGTGCCCGCCGCATGGCGCGCGTCAGAGTCCGAACCATGACACAAGCCCGATGTGATTGTGATTGCCGATGGTCACCGGCGCACGGTACGGCGCGCGGATGGTGTTTACGCCGCCCGCGGCTTTGATGCCACCAGGGGCGTTGAAGGCGCCGCCGTCGATGTCGGCCTCGCCAGTCAGCTCAACCTGGCCGTTGCCGCCGGTAAAGACGCCGCCGGTGTCCGCCGCGAAAATCGCCGACCATGAGTTGCCGAACCACGCCTTCAGGTCATGATTGCGGTTGATCGCGCTGTAGCCGAGTACCGCCTGAGCGAGCGTCTTAGGCGCATCGAGCTTGAGTGTATTTAGCGCGAGCACCGTGCCACCGGTGTTGGTGATCTGCGTGCCGGCCTTCAGCGTGATGTCTTGCGATGCTTCGATCACTCCGCCGAACGCCTGCACGCTGCTCGAAGACGAGGAACTACAGAAGAAGAAACACTTTTGCCGATAGGAGGCCTGGCCTGTAAAGACGCCTTGCGTCAGCAGCTGGTTGCGAGCCGTGACCGAAATGGAGCCGCCGTTCGCGAGGATAGAGCCGCCGACATTCGTCACGTTCGTGCCCGAAATCGCGAGCTTGCCGTCGTCCGCGGTGATGTACGAGAGCTTCGAAGGGTCGGAGATCGCGCCGTAATCCACGTCGAAACCGCTTTCGCGATGCTCGACAAAAAGGAGCCGCCAGCTGCGGTCCGAATAGCCGACCGGCGCGCCGCCGTTGGTACCGGAAGAATGATCGACGATGTTGTTGACGTCGCCGCCGGCCGATATCGTTAGCGCCTTGTTCGACAGGATGCGGGCGTTCTGGTTGGTCACGGAACCACCCGCAGTGATCGACACGTCGCCGGCCACGCCGAAGATAACCGCGAGTTTGCTATCTGCTGTCGAGTGGTTCAGCACGTTGCCGGTCGCGTTCAGCGTCACCGCGCCGAGCGAGGCGGCGTCGAGCGTATTGGTCTGCTGGCCTTGAATCAGCGAGCCAAAGTTGGTGATGTCGCCGGTGCTGGTCAGAACCACCCCGCTCTTCGCGGAGGCAACCACCGATTGCGCCGCGGCGTCCTGCGTCAATGCGATACCCGCGCCGCTGATGTCGATGCCCGTCGCGGCGAGCAGGCTACTGCCTGCCAGCGTCACGGCGCCGCTCGCGGCCAGCGTGGCCGCGCCGTTGTTTGTCGTGAGCTTCGTGTCGGTCAGCGCAAGGCTGTCCTGCACCTCCAGACTGAGATTGTTCTGCGCGGTGAGCGTGGTGTTGGAAAACTGCACCGAGCCGTTCGAAGACAACGTGAAGTCGCCGAGCGTCGCGTTCATCGGGCCGGCGCTGCGCACGCCAGGGCCTTTGTCGGTGACGATCAGTTGCACGCGGCCGCTCGTCAGGCTGCCTGCTGCGGTGATGTCGATGGCGAACGAGCTTGCGGTGGCGGGCGATGTCGACTGGCTCAGTGTCAACCAGTCGTTGCCATTGTCCGTTGGCGACACGGCGGTGTTCAGCGTGATGTTGCTGTTGCCCGCGACCGCACGTACCGCAGCGGTTTGCGACGTGAACGTGTTGGTCAGCGGCCCGTTGATCAGCAGGTTCTTCGCGATCAGGTCAAGACCGATCAGCGCGCCCGTCAATCCCTGCGGTCCGACGACGATGGTACCGGTGCTCGTATCGAGCACGATGTCTCTCTCGGGAAGGCCGGCTACTGGCACCGTGTCCTTGAAGCTGACGTGCCCGGTTGTCAGCGCCACACGGCCGGTATTGACGAACGATCCGCCATTCACCGTAATGCCATTCGGATTGGCCAATATCACATTGGCGCGAGAGCCTAATACGTCGATACGGCCGCTGATAACGCTGGGATTCGTGCTCGTGACCTGATTGACAATCGTTCGGGCATTAATACCGACGTTGTTCAGCGAAGCACCGGCCGCATCGACATTGAAATTCGCGTAGGTATTACTGGAAACGCCCGCAAATGCCGGAGCGATATTGACGGTCTGGTGACCATTTGCGGCAGTGGAAACCGTGGTTGCAGTTGCGCCGTCAATGACGATGCCTGCCGCACTGGCCGTAACTGGCGCAGCGGCAAATAGCACCTGAATGAAGTAAACAGCGCGAGCAATCGCGCGCCAGCTCCCATATTTCGGGAGTCGGAGATAACACCGGCCTTTCATGCAACCCCGTCCGACAGACTCTCTAGCTTGGTTCTTGTGTGAGGCAGGTTCTTTGACCTATGCGCCCGTATTACGAATGTCGGCGTGACCGGAGAAAACTTGAGTAAGGATTGGGAATATTTTTTATTACTTTTTCATTACTACATGCAATCAAATGCATAACTTCGGCGGGGCTTCGTTGAGGTTATGCAAATTGCATATTTTTATATAGTTTCGTTCGAATCGATCACCGGGCGGATTGCTGATCTGCATGAAGGGCCCACCACCCGCGATGCGATGCGCTCTCCCTACGGCTCCGTGGAGCGTCGGGGCTTCCACGGTTGTTGTCATGGCATCGCTGGTGCCGCGCGTACAAATTCATCGACGCGCATAGCGTTTTTTACGTGCGGGTTTCAATGAAAGCTGCCATCCTGGACTTCGCACCGCCACCAATCCGCCGTTGCGAACCATGCACAAGCATTACCACTTGCAGTTGCCATCCGCGATTGCACGAGTGTTCAACACGAAGGCGGTTTTCTGTGTCTTCTTCTTATTGGCGTAGACCATAGAGGAAACTTCCGTTCCCTGCGCGATCATTTCGTATTCGCCGGTAGCCCGTCCGTTGTATATCTCGGTCCAGGTTGTGGTCTCCTGGTCGGGCGCATTCTTGCTCAGCGTTTCCCCCGCTGAGTTGGCGAGGACCAGGGGAATCGGTTGTTTTGAGTTCTGGTACCTGACGAAGCCGGAGGAGAATTTGTTGGCCGAGTCGTAGTACGTATGCATCTCAAAGTTGATCGGTTTCGCGTCGCCGGAGCTGAAGCAGAATGTCTCGCTCGTTATTTCCGCATGCGTGGCGGGGGGCAGAGAGAAGAGCACTGCAGCAAAGATAGATTCTTTGAGCATTTGTCGTTGTTGCCTTTTCAGCCGAATGGATCGGCAATATGGTCTGTGTCTTGAGGCTCGCTGCAGCAGAGGACTCATCGTCCACAGTAGTACCTCGACCGTTGCCTACTGCTGTGACGCCGCCAGTTCTGGCGGCGAAATACTGATGAGCCTGCATCGCCCGACGCGGAAGACGCCGCACGCTTCGATTGTTCGACCCTCTTCGCGCCGATATAGGTTCCGCCCAACGTGAGGCCACGTTCTTCTAGCGGCCGATCTTGGCGACGGTCGCGAGGCATCAGGTCAAACTTGAGATCAGGCGACAGCCACACGTGGCCCGGTGACCATGCCGGGCAATAGGGACACCGTCATCGGTCATCGATGCGTCTCCTTCCTCAATCACGTTCGGCGATACGTCCGGATGCCGTGGGCACGAAACCCGGTCGCCCTTACGCGCGACGAAGCGGCCATCGTAACGCATCGTCGCCGAGCCGGTCAGTACTTTGCCGCCGTGGTCGGTATCGTCGTCAATGCGGATGAGGTTCATCATATCGACCTGCTATTTCTCGAGAAGAGTCTTCAAATAGTCAACTCGTTGCCTGGTGATTGTGACGAGACAGTCTTTCGTGATTAAGCCAGGGCCAACGCCTTGAGATTGCGAAGCTTCGGCTGCAATATAGCCATTACACTGCTTCTCTCTATAGTTAAGCCAAGCCTTTTGTGACTGCTCAAACTCGTCCTTGTACTGTGTGGCTGTGTATATTTTTTGATATATTGCATTAAGCTCTCTTTTTGCGCGATCCAGCGCTTGATTCGCGCAGGATAAATCGCCATACACGTTGCCACTGTCGGCGCACGTCTGGGCGAATGAACTCAGAGGCAGCAATATAAGAATCAGACAAATGGTTTTTCTCATAACACTCTCAACACAGTGTTTCCCGTCTCCCTGCGGCCAACGCTCTCTAAACGGAAATCGCCTGTCCATCGTCGCCTTCAATCTTGCACGCGAACTATCAAAATATCGTATCCCGAAACAAAACGACTGGTAGCTTTGCATTGGTGCGCCCGGATACCCATGTCCCCGCAATATGAGGAGTCAGTTGCGTGATGTCGAACCGCGCTGTCTCATTCGTCGATCCTTCTTTTTCGTACTCGCCGATCGATGCTGATTTGCCGTCCGCTGCCGTTCCCGAGAGGTACAGCTTCCCCGGTTTGCCGTCGTACGAATAATAGCCACTAACCTTGTCAACCTTCTGGCTCAGGTACGCATGAACGGGATATTTCCCTACCGTGCCGATGAAACCCCCATCAAATGGGGCGGCCGGGACATCGCAATTGCTATAACAGACGATGCTGTCGGGAGTGAGCCCCTGACGATTCTGATAGACGAAAGTGCGCGTTCCGGCCTGCGCGCCGTCCTTATAAATGGTTACCGACGCGGACGAGAACCCAGTAGGAACCGGAGCTAAGTTGTTTGAAGCAGACCGCGTCGTGGGGAGTCTACTTTGCCACTCGTATGCCTTGTCCCAAGAAAATTGGCTAAAGCGGGCGGGGGCATCGAGATCGATTTCGCTTCCCGACCAAACCTGGTGACCAGACCGCGTTGATTTCATCAAGTCGATAGAAAGGAACAGCAATTTGCTGAAACTCGCGGACGTTCCGTCAACATCGATCGGGACAATGATCAGACTATGGTCGTTAGTTTGACTCTCTCGGATTAGATAGTACTTTTGATTTCGCCCCGAAACATAAGTTGTGTATGTTGATGCATCGTCGGCTTCTGCTTTCAGCAGAACGGTATCATGCCCATCAGCGTGATAAACGATTTCACCCTTTCCATTGGCGAAGACGGCACATGAGCGAGAGTCCGCACACTCCTTCGCCAAGGCTATCGACGATCCAATGAGAAGACATGCAAGTGATGCAAGGTATTTCGCTTTCATTATCTGGTTTCGATGAGAAGTTTTTCGAATTTCACTGCGTACTCGGCGAATATTCGTGCCTTGTCAGTCCCATTGATGATTCGCCTGGCCCCGACATAATCCTTTCGTGAGTCGGACAGGTAGTCTGACAGCGAATGCCCGGTGAACACGCCGTCTCGCATGCCGATCACCATGATCTTGAGAGCAGTGCTCCACTCAATGGCCAGGTCCGGATTCTCGACCAGAGGTAAATTGAGTATCTGCTCGAACTCGGCATACTTCTTCTTCCATGTAATCTGGACCAGGCCCCGGCCGCGATACTTATAGCCGTCACCGATCGCGGTATTACCATTGTCTCTTGCGACTTGCGGGCGACGCGCTGTCGGGCCACACCCATAGTCGATCTCCGCCTTTTCCAAGCTGATTGCTTCCCGGATCGGAGCAAAGAAGACGCCGTGGTGGAAGTCATAAGATTCAATCCTCGACGTCGCCAGCATATACGCTATCTGCGGGAGATTGCATTTGTCGCTTCCATCGATGAACAATGTCTTGATGCCTGCAAGTAGCGTCCTCAAGTTCTGTTCGGACGCTTCATTGAGCGGGCCAAGAGTAGTCTTGGACGAGTTCGCATTTTCGTACCAGCCGAAATCCTCCGAGTGACGTTTCTTGTATTCCTCGACAAACCGATCGATATCGATACAGTTGCAACTCTGTGAAAAATTCCCAATCAACCCAACCGGATGGAAATGCCAAGGCGTCGGCTCCTTCGGGAAGCCTTCAACGCCCGTCACCTGTTCCCACCACTGCAGCCTGTTAATGCGCTGAAGCTCACTTTTCCAGAGCCACAGCAGTTTCTTCATCAGCGGCGACAGGTCGTCCCACTTGCTCAGTCCGCCACCCCATTCGCTCTCGCACCGCACCACCAGATGCGAAAGCGCTTCAGCGAGCCATGGTGTCTGCTGGGCCTGCCTCAATTCCTGCGCCGTTATCTTGCCGTCGTGATTCAGATCGACTGCTTTTTCCAGCTTGGTGATGAGCTCACCACCGTTCACGAGCAACGCGTTCGACTCGAATTCCGACTTGTCCTCGCCTTCGATCAATTGCTGTGTGACATGCAGGAAACGCTTGAGCATGTCGATCGGCTTGATACTGCGGTGGTCGATCAGGTCAAAACCCGGCCAGTCCCACGGACCACACATACGGGTGAGCGGATGGTCCTTCTCACACACCCAGCCCTGCCGGGTTGCGCCGTCCTTCGTGCCGATCGTGATGTTCCACCAGTGTTGGCCTTTGTCATCCTTGGCAACATTCTGTGCGCCAAGCTTGTCCAGATCGACACGACCGAACACATCGCGAAAATCCGCGCCCGGCCCCTTCGCGTTAGCGACCTTCAGTGGAAACTCCGTCCAGCCTTTGACGACCCCTGTCGTCGTCCGGTTCGCGAGGCTCGCGTCGACCCAGAGGGGTGTTCCGACATTCTGGAGCGGCGGCGTGGGATGGTGTCCGTGATGGCTGCCGGATTGACCGTGCGGAGCCTGAGCCGATGCGCCCGGCGTCGCTGGAGGAGCAATCTTCGGCTGCACCTTCACCCAGCGTGAGCCTTTCGCATCGGCGAGCGGCACGAGATGCAGGCCGATCTGCGTCAACGTCTGGTTGGGTTCGGGCACATCGGTCACCAGCAGCGCACCGGGCGAAATTTCCAGAAACGCTTTCGCCGGCGGCAACTGCCTGGCCCGTTCCCGGCTCCTGCTGATGAAATCCTGCAGGTCCGGCCCGGCGAACGTTTCCAGATGCAGCATAGGATGCGTACGTCCAGGGGGCAGTGAGCTCGAATCGGTGTAGTCCTGATACTGGCCAAGATGTCCGATCACGGTTCCCGCCGTAACAGCGAACGGCGTCTCGAGCACCACCACCTTATCGAGCGGCTTTGGATCGATAACGACATCCAATTCCTTGACATACACCCAGCCATATGGAACGTGTGGCGACGCCGGTTGACCCGCTATCGGCCCGACGGGCGTGCCGCTCCTGATCGACGCGATCTTCGCCCAGCCGGGCTTGTCCGACTTTTCGGTCGTCGAGACGATGATTTCTGAGCCCGTCGGCAGCAGCCCGATAATCTTCCCATTGGCTGAGTCGCGCACGCGGATGCCTGACACCGGCGAAGGTGGAGGCGGTTCCTCGTTTGCATCGCTGGTGTCGACAGCGGCTGCCGGCAATTTGAAATCATTCCGGATGAGAGCGCCGATCGGATCGCTATCGTCGGTGCCAGCCTGTTGCGTCAGGGGCGAGGTAGAAGCAAGGGGCTTCGGCTTTGGCTTCGGAACCTCCTGTCGATCTTTTGCCTTCGCGCCGACCCGGTAGTAACAGTCGCCTTCCCAGAACGGCATCGGCCGGACTTGCGGCGCATTCGCGTCAACGGGAGTTTCCTTCGCCGCCTCCATCGCCAGTTGATATCCGGCCCAGTCCAGCAGGTGCATGTACAGGCTGAAAAATACCAGCGTGTCGGCGGCGGGAGCTTTAGCGGGCTGGGCGGACGTGCCTGGCGCGCTTACAGCAGCGGGAGCACTCGCGGTGCTGGCGGCAGAAGCGGAGACTGCTGACGCACTGGATGCGCCCGGCGCACTTGCCGCATTCGGCGAGGTGGCATCCTGTTTCGGTTGAGGCGGCGGCAGCTGCAGCTTGTGGCGGATCAGTACGAAGCCTGTCGAATACAACGCGGAACGCTTGTCCTGATATTCAAGCTCGGGGTATTTCGAATCGAGCCGGTACGCGACCACTTCACCATCCGCAATGGCTTGGACACCGACGTCCTGCTTCAGCGCGTTGCCGGTTTTCCCATCGAAGTGTATGCCGCCGTGCCACAGGCCATTTGCGCCGAGCGGATAGAAGCCGTTCTGTGCATTGCCGAGCGCCTTCATGTACGTCATCGGGTCGCCAGCGTCGTCTTTCCCTGCAGGTGCAAACGGAAAGCTGAAATTCAGCGGCTTGTAGGGTGGTGTTGCAGGCGCAGCCGGAGTCGCGGCAGCCTGCTGCGGGTGCGCAGGATGGGGGTGATGCGCGCCGTTGTGCGAATTGCTCATGGGACTCAGTTCCCGTTGTGATTCATGACAGATGTTCTACGGTGGCCGAGGTCAGCCGGAAAACGAGAGGCCCCGCCCGCCTTTCGTCGCGACGGGTGTTGCCTGCAACGGATCGCTGATCGTCGCACTTGCCCCGCTCGGCTTGTCCCACGATGCGCAGCGTTCCAGAATGTGCCCGGTCGTGACGTTCTCGATTCCCGCGCCCTTGATGCTGATGTACGAACCGCCCGCGCCGAGCCACACTTCCTCTTTGGCCGTGAGAATCAGACGCCCTGTTGCGCTCTCAACTTTTACATCCAGTTGCGCAAGCAGGTTCATCGCGTCGCTGAGCGCCTGAACGTCAATCTTTCCTTTCCCCGCGATAAGCTTGATGCCAAGGTTCTGTGCGAACAGGCTGATGCCGTCCATCACACTCGCGAGCAACGACTTACCTGCGGCGAAAATGATGCTCTTCCGCGCGACCGTGTTGACGTGCTGGTCTGCCGTGACGTGTACTGACTGTTGCGTGCTCGCCGCGATGCCTTCAGGGCTGGACAGCACCATTAGCGGCTTCGAGAATCCGTTTGCGTTGCCCGTCCCACCGCCCGCCGTGCGGCCGCCTTTGTCGACCGAAGCCGCTACGCTGTGCTGGGTTGCGTCGGTGAACGTTTTGAGCGCGTCGTGGCCCTCCTGCAGGCTCTCGCCGCGGTTCGCTTCGCTCGCTTTGGAGACGGTTTCGAGGACGGCTTCGGCGCCTGCGAGCTGACCTGTGGTCGCCGCCACGTTCAGCGGTTGGGTGGCGACGGGTTGCGTCGAGATGACCATACCCTGTTCCGCGCGAATTGCTCCGTAAGCGCCCGATCTGAGGTCAAATCCGGTGCCGATGAACGGGCCGCGGGTGTTATCCGAATGCTGGATCAGATACCCCATGTGGAGGCCAGTGCTGTAACTGGTCGAGTACAGGCTCACACGATTCTGGCCGCTCGCGTCGTCCATCAGGAATTCGTTGAAGCCGTCGCCACCGTATTCCTTCGAACGGTAACCGGAGAACAACCCATGCGTGTGGAAGACAGGTTTGGTGGCTCCCCCGTGAAGCCTCGAGATGATCACGGGCCGGTCGCAATCGCCATTGACGAAGCCGACCAGCACTTCGTCTCCCTTCCTCAAGGCGAAGTGTCCGCCGCGCTGGCTGCCCGCATCCGGCATCGCCGCGCGTATCCAGGCCGACGCGCGCTCATTGCGGCCCTTCCGACTCCATGAGAGCCAGACCTTCGCGCGGTTCAGGGAGTCGATAAAAATCTCTTCATTGTCCGGCGCGCAGACGATGCCCGTCTGCAGATGCATCTCGGGCTTGCGGTGTTCGAAGGGGCTGCGGAACGGGACGCGCCGCCGTTGCACTTCAATCTCAACCTGAAAAAGTCCGGCGCTGCCGTCCGTGTGGCGAACAATCGATCCTGCGCCTGCTGTGCGCGCCTGTTCGATTTCGGCCTGCAGGCTCTTCGGGAACCGCGTTAGCGCATCAATGCCCGGTACGTTGTTCTGGATCAGCCAGTGAGTGGCGATGATCGCCATTTCGCGATCGCTTTCCGCTTCCGTATCGTGAACCGGGTGGCCGTCGAGCCTGAACCAGTAGCCCGGCATCGCGCAACGCAAGCTGCCAACACCAAAGTATCGTTTCGAATGACTGGCCATTTCTTCGGCCCAGATGCGCGCCCGCTGTTCGCCCATCTCACTGTCCGACCACGAATAGGCACCGCTATAGTCGTAGCGTTCGCCTTGCGCGGGAAGTTCATCCTGACTGAACGCTGGCGAACTGACCTCCTTCAGCGCGTCGGGGCTCATGTAGTCGAACGTGTTGCCCGTCAGCGTCTGGCTTTGCGAGTCCTGTTGCTCCGTCCACTGCAACAGACCATCGAATTCCTCATTCGTCCCCGCGCGGCTGAACGTCACCACCTGTTGCGGCAAGGGAGGCACGAAGTGCAGATCGTCCATGATGACGATGGTATGGGATTTGCCGTCCTTCGCGAATTCGAAGCGCGGGAAGATGCCGACCTCTTCCATGCTCCTGTGAACAAAGTTCCAGTCGTCCTCCCACTGCACGCGCTGCGAATACGAGCGGATCGGCGAGCGCAGATCAAAGCGATACTGGCCCTGTGCCTGCGGGATTTTGGCGAAGACATCCGAAAGAATCTCCTGGCCACCGGCTTCCTGCCAGTCGCGGCAATCACTGCTGAGCTTGAGGAAGCTGAGCCATGATGAGAACCTGATCTGGAAATACGTAACCGGCCCATCGCTTCCCAACCGGCACGCGTGCTGAACGTAGCCGTGGACCGGCAGATAACTGCGGTCGGTCTGCTGAATCCAGAGAGTGACAGGCTTCAGCGTAAGTGCGCTGAGCTTGATCTGATCGCCGCGTGTCGATGCGGCGTCAACGGTGAATTCGTAATTCCGCCCGAGGCGCGCCGTCCCCTTGACGTACACCGGCACGAGCCAGTCTACGCCCAGCGGTATATCGAGCCTGACGAGTCGGCCCAACTGCGTATATCCAGCGCGCAGCGCATTGTTCAGCACTTCGGAAGTCATGCAGAAACCCCGTGTTGTGGAAAACGCATGCGGCGCCTATCAAGATGAGACAGCCTGCTTTTACTTCGTCAATAATCGCTTCTGGCAGACCGGGTTTTCGGACATTAGCCGTTGTTGCCTCGCTGAAACGAGAAAGACAAATCCCGGCCCGTTGATCTTCTCAGATTAAGCTATCCATGTCGCATAAAAAGCCAGTCACGTAATCCGATAACGCCATAAGCTTTACGCAGAATTTTACAGAAACTCAATCGCCCGCGCTATATTGACGCAATGTTAAAGCTTGTCAAATAGGAGAGCCTGCTGACTCCATGAGGAGAAGTGACTGGGCGCCTTTTGACAAAAATCCGGGAACGCCTCCACGTAATAGTGTCGTCACAATTATCTACTTCAAAGAAACCTCGTTTGCGGCAACGGGTCTCGCCGAAGTTCGTCGAGCTGATCGACAATCGCCTGCGGCGGCTGAGATTTCGGGATCGGCCACAGAGCGACGTTCAACACTTCAGCTCGGATCGTGAACAATCGCAGGCGTGAGGTTGTCGAAAGGCGGCGACATGTCATACGCGCCTGGAGCGATGTTGTGGAAACCAAGGAAACGGTGATTCTCTATGGCGCCGCATGGAGTGTTTATGTGCGGATTGTCCGGCTCGCCCTCGAAGAGAAGCAGGTTGATTATGATTTGATTGAAGTGGATGTTTTCGCAAAGGCGGGCGTCCCCGAAGATCATTTCAAGCGGCACCCGTTCGGCCGTATCCCGGCCTTTCAGCATGGCAACTTCTCTCTTTACGAAACCAACGCGGTTGTTCGGTACATCGACGAGCCTTTCCCAGGATGCGAACTGCAGCCGACAGAACCAAAAACTCGCGCGAGGATGAACCAGATAATTGGAATAACCGACGCGTACGCGTACCAAACGTTGGTTTGGGATATATTCGTCGAACGGGTGGTCTCGGCGCGACAAGGCCGGTCAGCCAACGAGCACAAAATCGCCGCGGCACTACCGCGCGCTGCCGTGCGCTTGTCTGAATTGAGCCGACTGTCAGACGATCGCGGGTTCCTCATCGGCGACAAGGCTTCACTTGCTGATCTGTACGCCGCGCCAATCTTCGCCTACTTCATGCAGGCGCCTGAAGCCGCGTCGCTGATGAAAGGGCATCAAAAACTGGAGTGCTGGTGGCAACGATTTGCCAGGCGCGACAGCATGTCCCGGACAAAGCCGTGACCGCTCAAGCGGGGCAATCAACGGCCTAATGACGCGACTGCGTCGGCCGCGGCCTTCTGACATTCACATGGCAGCTGCACTACAGCAAGCGGTCAGATCTCCCGAACGATATCACTCACCAGAGCCTCCGCCGTTCTTCCCCTCTGGACCCATTCCGTCGCCCACTCTAGGACGGCCCCCGTCCCGCTCATCATTCGGGTCGACGCCCTTCTCCAGTAGCTCGTCCATCCTCTTGATCTGAAGATGCGCACCTGCGATCGAGTCGGTCGGAAACGTCCCGCAGCTATAGCGCCGCTCCTTGCCAGCCCATTTCCCCTCAGTGTGTGGTGAGACATAAGAAATGGACATCCGCGCAGTCGTTCGCCCGTCGGTCAGGACTCGCCGCTCGAACTCCAGACCGAACATGTCGAGAAGGCGAGTAGACTCGTTCTGCCCGGCCAACCATTTGTAAATGTCTGAGTCCGAATAAATAAGCGTCCCGCGTTTTCGCTCTGCCATAATTGAAAATCCCCTCGTTACACTGGTCCCGACTGATCGCACGTCGTCAAGAATCCGCGTCCACCTACCTGCAAGCAGGCGGAGGGAAATTATCCTATCGATTTACGGTTTGCAACCTAAATAGAGCTCTACCGCGCGTATTTTCCATGCATACCGCGTCCATTGCTGCACGCAGATCCATCGCATGGCCGCTGTGGCCCAAATGGCGTGCCGGAGTGGCACGAAAGCGACCGGCAGTGATGGGTCCGCGTGCTGCCGATCGCTACCGCGCCAAGTTAAGGCTGCGCATGCCGATTGCAGGAGCCAGTGACCGGCTACTGTTGAGACATCCGCTATCACTGCTGAATCGATAAATTCCGGCAACCTGGCCGGTGTGGCACAGTTGATTCGGCCCATTCGGTAGATGATCGCCAAGTGTCGGCCACGCGGATGGTTAGACGTGAACTTCGTAGTATCAACCTACTCGCGTTTTCATAGTCATTTCGTGAGCCGAAAACAAAAAGCCGTTGAATCCTTCTGGATTCAACGGCTTATCATTCGTTCGTGGCGGAGAGAGGGGGATTCGAACCCCCGATAGGCTATTAACCTATACACGCTTTCCAGGCGTGCGACTTAAACCGCTCATCCATCTCTCCGCGGGGAGCCGAATTATAGCAAACTTCGCGCCGTCCGCCAGTCCTCCCGAAAGAAGCCTAGGGGTGGCGGATATAGTCCACCAGCGCCGTCGTATAAGCGTCCGGCTTGCGGTCCACAAGGCTCACGCCGATTGCCACCAGAAAGCCCGCCGGCACGCCGAACACGCCGGAACTGATCGGCTCGATGCCGAACCAGCGCGGTCCCGCGAAACCGGTCATCTGCGCGAAAAAGGGATACGTCGAAACGATGTAGTAGATGCACACCAAGAGTCCCGCCAGCATGCCGGCCACCGCGCCGAGGCGCGTCGTGCGCTTCCAGAACACGCCCAGCACCAGCACGGGAAACAGGCTGGAGGCCGCAAGCGAAAACGCCGCGCCCACGAGGAACAGAATATTGCCCGTGTTCAGCGACGCCACATACGACGCAAACAGCGCCACCCCCAGCAACAGAATCTTCGAAATCGTCACGCGCCTCTGACTCGACGCGCCAGGATCGACCATGTGGTAATAGACATCGTGCGATAAGGCATTGGCGATCGTGAGCAGCAAGCCGTCCGCAGTGGAAAGCGCTGCGGCCAGCGCGCCCGCGGCGATAAGACCGGACATCACATACGGCAGCCCCGCAATCTCCGGCGCGGCCAGCACCACCATGTCGGGCTGCATCTGGATCTCGCTCCATCGCACGATGCCGTCGCCGTTCGTGTCCGCGAGCGTAATGAGGCTCGGCTCGACCTTGCGCCATTGCGTGAGCCATTGCGGCAAATCCGCAAAGTGATGACCGACAAGGTTCGTCAGAATCTCATACTTGATCAGCACCGCGAGCACCGGCACGGTCACGTAGAACAGCGCGACAAAGAACAGCGTCCAGCCAACCGAACGCCGCGCCGAAGCCACAGAAGTCGTCGTGTTATAGCGCGTCAGAATATGCGGCAGGCTCGCCGTCCCGAGCGAGAGGCACAACAACAGCGAAAGAAAGTTGCGCTCGTGCATGCGTCGGTCGTCGTCGCCGGTCGTGGGAAACGGCTCGTGCATCGGCAGCGGCGCGGCGGCACGCATCAGCATTTCATCGCGCTGCTGGGTCCACACTACTTGCGCGGCGGCGGCATCGCGCGGGAACTGCTCGAGCGCCTTCTCGCGCTCCTTGATTTCGCGCAGCGGACCATTGCGGCGCCGCAAGTCCGCCACCTGCTGCGTGAGCCGCAATTTCTCCTCGACGAACGAATGCGGCAGCATGTCGAGCCGCTGCTGCATCAACGCAGCGCGGCGGCGGTAGTCATCGCGCACGGTCTGCTCGAGCGGCTCGTCGCGCACCTGTTTTTCGAGGCTCTCCATGCGCTCCATCAAGCGGCCGTAACTCAGTTGCGGCACCCAGCCAAGACCGTCCTTATGCGCGATCATGGAAACCGGAATCAGAATCGCGGCGATCAGAATGATGTACTGCGCAACCTGCGTCCACGTCACCGCGCGCATGCCGCCGAGAAACGAGCACACGAGAATGCCCGCGAGTCCGCAGAAAATGCCGACGGCGAAGTCGACGCCGATGAAGCGTGTCGCAATCAGACCCACGCCCTGGATCTGCGCGACGAGATAAACGAACGAGCACAGAATCGCCGATAACGCCGCCAGCGCACGTACCGCATTGCTCGAAAAGCGCGTGCCGAGAAAATCGGGAATCGTATAGCGCGCGAGCTTGCGCACGTAAGGCGCGAGCAGAAACGCGACGAGGCAATAGCCGCCCGTCCAGCCCATCAGATAGGCAAGGCCGTCGTAACCCGTGGCGTAAATGGAACCAGCAAGGCCGATGAACGACGCCGCCGAGAGCCAGTCCGCCGCCGTTGCCATGCCGTTGAACGCGGACGGCACGCGCCGCCCCGCCACGTAGTACTCGACGAGATCGGACGTGCGCGACAGCAGACCGATCACCGCATACACGGCAATCGGCACGAACAGGAACACATAGCCGATCCACATGCCCGGACCGGTGGTGCGCTCGATGCGCCACATCACATAGACGAAAAGCAGGAAGCCAAGCGTGTAGAACGCGTACGAGCGGATCAGCCGGTTCGTCAGCTTCATCGGCTCAAGTTCCGCGTGCGCCGGCATCCGCGGCGGCTGTGGGCTGTGTCGTCACGCTTTCCGTCGTGGCCGCGTGAACGATGTCATTCGCATCGCCAACGCTGGGCGCGCTGCGGGCAGCGGCGTGGGCGTCGGCATCGAACGCGCGTTGCAAGCGGCGGTCGGCGCGCTGCATGGACAGAATGTAGACGACGATCAGCGCAAGATAGATCAGGATCGCGCCTTGTGCGCCGAAGTAAAACGGCAGGCTGAAGCCGGCAAAGCGCACGCGCGCGAGCGCGGGCGCGGCAAGCGGGAGCAGGAACGATACCGCGAAGCCGATCGTCATCAACGCGGCAATCAGCGCGACGTTAAAACGCCAGTACTTCTGATGCGCGCACGCCAATGCCTCCGACACCGCCGGCGGTTCGGGTGCGGGATTGTGCGTGGTGTGAGGGATGGGGTGCGGCGCGGCCATGCGCCTATGTATCAAAAAGGCACCGCGCAGGCAATCGGGATTGTCCGCGCGACACCGCTCGCGGCGCCTCGTGGATGTGTACAGCCAAGGTGTACGCCGAGGCGCCCGGTGAACTTACCCGAGAAAGGCTGCCCGACGAACTTGCCGGATGAGGAGTCTTCAGCAAGGGACGCGTCACTCGACACGTCCCTCGTCACTTTACAAGCCCAGCAACGGCCGGCGCATATTTACAGCGACTCGCCGAGCTGATCCAGAATCGCCGGGTTCTCGAGCGTGGAGACGTCCTGCGTAATGGCCTCGCCCTTCGCCAGCGAGCGCAACAGACGGCGCATGATCTTGCCCGAGCGCGTTTTCGGCAGGTTTTCACCAAAGCGGATGTCCTTCGGCTTGGCGATAGGGCCGATTTCCTTGCCCACCCAGTTTCGCAGTTCGTTCGCGAGCTTCACCGCCTCCTCGCCTTCCGGACGCGCGCGCTTCAACACGACGAACGCGCACACCGCTTCACCGGTCGTTGCGTCCGGGCGACCCACCACCGCAGCCTCGGCGACGATCGGATTCGACACCAGCGCCGATTCGATTTCCATCGTGCCGAGACGATGGCCGGACACGTTCAGCACGTCGTCGATACGACCCATGATCGTGAAGTAGCCGGTCTCCTTGTCGCGCACGGCGCCGTCGCCGGCCAGATACAGCTTGCCGCCGAGCTCCTCAGGGAAATAGCTCTTCTTGTAGCGATCGGGATCGCCCCACACATTGCGCAGCATGGAAGGCCACGGCCGCTTCACGACGAGAATGCCACCCTGCCCGTTCGGCACGTCCTGGCCGGTTTCGTCGACGACCGCAGCCATGATGCCCGGCAAAGGCAGCGTGCATGAACCCGGCACGAGCGGCGTCGCGCCCGGCAACGGCGTGATCATGTGACCGCCGGTTTCGGTTTGCCACCATGTATCGACAATCGGGCAACGGCCGCCGCCGACGTTCTCGTGATACCACACCCACGCTTCGGGGTTGATCGGCTCGCCGACCGTGCCGATGATGCGCAGCGTGGACAGGTCATAGCTCTTGGGATGCACTTTCTGGTCCGCCTCGGACGCCTTGATGAGCGAGCGGATGGCGGTCGGTGCCGTATAGAAAAGCGACACCTTGTGCTTCGCGATCATGTCCCAGAAGCGGCCGGCATTCGGATACGTCGGCACGCCTTCGAACACGACCTGCGTGCCGCCAAGCGTGAGCGGGCCATACGTGATGTAGCTGTGGCCGGTGATCCAGCCGATGTCGGCGGTACACCAGAACACGTCGGAGGGCTTCCAGTCGAAGGTCCACTTCATGGTTTGCGCGGCCCACAGCAGATAACCGCCGGTGCTGTGCTGCACGCCCTTGGGCTTGCCCGTGGACCCGGACGTGTAGAGGATGAAGAGCGGATGCTCCGCGCCGACCCATTCGGGCGCGCATTGATCGGACTCGGCTTGCGCAAGCTCATGCATCCACAGGTCGCGGCCTTCGGTCCACGCAATCTTGCCGCCGGTGCGCCTGAAAACGATCACGCTCTTCACCGCTTCGCAGCCGCCCATGGCGAGCGCTTCGTCGGCGATGTTCTTTAGCGGCAAGGCCTTGCCGCCGCGCATCTGCTCGTCGGAGGTCACGAGCGCGACCGCACCGACGTCGACGAGACGCTCGTTCAGCGACTTCGACGAGAAGCCGCCGAACACCACCGAATGCGTCGCGCCGATACGCGCGCAGGCCTGCATTGCGACGATGCCCTCAATCGACATCGGCATATAGATGACCACGCGGTCGCCCTTCTTCACGCCGCGCTTTTTCAACGCGTTCGCAAAGCGCGACACGCGTTGCAGCAGATCCTGATAGGTGACGCGGGTGACAGTGCCGTCGTCGGCTTCGAAAATGATCGCGACGCGCTCACCGTTGCCCGCTTCCACGTGACGGTCGATGCTGTTGTACGAGGCGTTCAACTGGCCGTCTTCGAACCACGTGTAGAACGGTGCGTTCGATTCGTCGAGCACCTTCGTGAAGGGCTTGTTCCAGCTCAGCGTCTCGCGAGCAAGCCGCCCCCAGAAGCCCTCGTAGTCGCGTTCCGCCTCGGCGGTCAGCGCATGGTAAGCATCCATGCCGGAGATCGTGGCGCCTGCCGCTGCTTCAGCGGAGGGCGGAAAAACACGGCGTTCCTGAAGAACCGATTCAATCGCAGACATCGACAACCCCTTGGTGAAGATGAAAACCTGTGCCGGCGCACGCTGGTGCGCCTGTCATGTGGGCGCCGCAATCAAAGCACGATTGCCGACGCGCTGTCTCCCGCCCTCGCGCGAGCGATCCACACTGGATCGCCGCGCCGCGGCCGCCCGCCCTTGCATCGTTCATGCCGCATTGCACCATGAACGAAGACGAAGCCGCGTCCGCTCTCGTGTTCAACCATAAGCGGTGCAACTTACCGGCCACTTACGCGAGCCCTGCTCGCATGCCCGCAAAAACCCTGACGCGATTCATACGACGCTTGCGCAGCAAGTCGCGAGCGTTGCCGCCATGCGCATTGCGCAGCAACTCTTACGCTGCGTTGAAGCGCCTAATACAATGCTAACTGAACTAGCTGCCCGGATTCCAGTTTGAATCGCTACGCCCTGCTTCTCATCACTTCGATGCTGTTGGTCGGCAGCAATGTCGGCATTGGTAAATCGATTGTCGAGTTCGTCCCTGTGCCTCTTTTCGCGCTGTTGCGATTCGTAATCGCCATGGCCGTGCTATGGCCGCTTCTTCGCGTGGCAAAACTGCGCCGCGTAAAGCGCGACGAATGGCTCAATCTGTTTTTGCAGGCGCTTTTCGGCACCTTCGGGTTTACGCTGCTGATGCTCAACGGCGTTCAGCGCACGAGCGCTGTGGCGGCGGGCGTCATCACGAGTACGATTCCCGCAGTCGTCGCGCTGCTCTCATGGCTGATATTGAAGGAGCGGCCAGACCGGCGCGCGCTTGCGTCGATTGCGCTGGCCATTGCAGGCGTGGTCGTCATCAATCTCGCGCATGCCGGTGCCGAAGGCGCCGGCACAACGTCGCTCGCCGGCAATCTGATGGTGCTCGGTGCAGTTTGCTGCGAGTCGCTTTACATCATCCTGTCACGCCGCCTCACGCAAACGCTCGCGCCCATCGACATCTGCACGTACACGCATCTGTTCGGCCTGTTGTTGATGTTGCCGCTCTCCGCGGGCGCGCTCATTCATTTCGATTATCGCGCGGTGCCGGCGAGCATATGGAGCCTCGTGCTGTGGTACGGGCTGTCGGCGAGCATCTTCTCTTTCTGGCTCTGGATGAAAGGCATTCGCCACGTGCCGGGCAGTCTCGCCGGCGTGTTCAGCGCTGTGCTGCCGGTCGCGGCCGCCGTCTACGGCATAGCGTTTCTCGGCGAGCGGCCCACGCTCGCGCACGGCATGGCGCTCGCCTGCGTGGTAGCGGGTATCGGACTCGCCAGCGTGAGGGTAAAGCGCGTGCCGCCGGTCGCATCGTAAGGCGAGCGCTCAGCGCTTCGCGGCCGCCTGGTGCCGCCTTGCCCGCCGCGGCGCAGCAAAGCCGGCCGACGCTGTACAATAGCGCGCCTGACATGAGCGCTGCCGGCGGCACGTCTCGTTGCTGTCCGCCTGCGCCGCGTCGTCCGCGCCTCGCTTTGCGCGCCCGGTCCCCGCGCGTGATTTGCACAGACCGGCCGCATTGGGCCCACGTTCCGTCACCTGCGTTAGATCCGACTCTTGCCTATGTCCGCTTCGCGACCCGACTCCGCGCGCCAACGCCGTCCCATGCGCCCGCTACCTGTGATCATCTTCATGAGCCGTTGGCTGCAGGTGCCGTTATACCTCGGCCTGATCGTCGCCCAGGCCGTGTATGTGGTGTTGTTCCTGAAGGAAGTCTGGCATCTCGTCACAGCTTCAATGACGCTCGATGAAACCAACATCATGCTGGTCGTGCTAGGTCTGATTGACGTGGTCATGATCTCGAACCTGCTGATCATGGTGATTATCGGCGGGTATGAAACTTTCGTGTCGCGGCTCGGTGTCGAGGGTCATCCGGACGAACCGGAATGGCTCGACCACGTCAACGCGGGCGTGCTGAAGGTCAAGCTCTCCATGGCGCTCATCAGCATTTCGTCGATCCATTTGCTGAAAACGTTCATCAGCCCTGACCAGAACACCACGCATACCATCATGTGGCAGGTGATCATTCATGTGGCGTTCCTCGTCTCGGCGCTCGTCATGGCCTTCGTCGACCGCCTCACCACGAACACGCATCCAAGCCATTTTCAGGAACCCGCGAATTTGCAGCCGCTGGGTTCCGCCGGTTCCTCTCCCCTGAAAGCGCACGACTGACCGCACAGCCTGCGAACAGAAAAAAGCGCCACTGTCCCCACCGAGCTTAGCCATGACCGTCATCAAACAGGAAGATCTGATCCAGAGCATTGCTGATTCGCTTCAATACATCAGCTACTACCATCCGCTCGATTACATCCAGGCCCTGGGCCGCGCGTACGAACTCGAACAGAGCCCGGCCGCGAAAGATGCGATTGCGCAGATTCTCACCAACAGCCGCATGTGCGCCGAAGGCAAGCGCCCGATCTGTCAGGACACGGGCATCGTCACGGTGTTCGTGAAGGTCGGCATGGACGTGCGTTGGGACGGTGCGACGATGAGCGTCACGGACATGATCAACGAAGGTGTGCGCCGTGGCTACCTGAACCCGGACAACGTGCTGCGCGCGTCGATCGTGAGCCCGCCCGAAGGCGCGCGCAAGAACACGAAGGACAACACGCCGGCCGTGATTCACTACGAGATCGTGCCGGGCGATAAAGTGGACGTGCAGGTTGCGGCCAAGGGCGGCGGCTCGGAAAACAAGTCGAAGTTCGCGATGCTCAATCCGTCGGACTCCATCGTCGACTGGATTCTGAAGACGGTGCCGACCATGGGCGCGGGCTGGTGTCCGCCGGGCATGCTTGGCATCGGCATCGGCGGCACCGCCGAGAAAGCGATGGTGATGGCCAAGGAATCGCTGATGGACCCGATCGACATTCAGGACGTGATCGCACGCGGCCCGAAAGACTGGATCGAAGAATTGCGTATCGAGCTGCACGAGAAGGTCAACGCGCTTGGCATCGGCGCGCAAGGTCTGGGCGGTCTCGCTACCGTCCTCGACGTGAAAATCATGGCTGCGCCGACGCACGCCGCGTCCAAGCCTATCGCGATCATCCCGAACTGCGCGGCTACGCGTCACGCGCACTTCACGCTGGACGGCTCGGGCGTCGCCAAGCTCGAAGCGCCTTCGCTCGACGCATGGCCGAAAGTGCAATGGGAGCCGAACACGGAAACCAGCAAGCGCATCGACCTGAATACGCTGACGCCGGAAGAAGTCGCTTCATGGAAGCCGGGCCAGACACTGCTGCTGTCGGGCAAGATGTTGACGGGCCGCGACGCGGCGCATAAGCGCATTGCCGACATGCTCGCGAAAGGCGAGAAGCTGCCGGTAGACTTCACGAATCGCGTGATTTATTACGTCGGTCCGGTCGATCCGGTGCGCGACGAAGCAGTCGGCCCGGCCGGCCCGACCACCGCCACGCGCATGGACAAGTTCACCGAGACCATGCTCGCGCAAACTGGCCTCATCTCCATGATCGGCAAGGCCGAGCGCGGACCGGTCGCAATCGAGGCCATCAAGAAGCATAAGGCCGCCTATCTGATGGCCGTGGGCGGCGCTGCTTACCTGGTGTCGAAGGCAATTCGCAGCGCCAAAGTGCTCGCGTTCGAGGACCTGGGCATGGAAGCGATCTACGAATTCGACGTGCAGGACATGCCGGTGACGGTTGCAGTCGATTCGAACGGCACCTCTGTGCACCAGACCGGCCCGAAGGAATGGCAAGCGAAAATCGGCAAGATTCCGGTCGCAACCGCCTGACCTGCCGTTCGCGCATCTCGCCTGTCGCGACAAGCCGGGACCACGGTCCCGGCTTTTTTCATGGCGGGCATGCGTTGCGCGTTCAGCCTGAAACGGCGTCGAAAGATGTTCTGTTCGCTTGGCTTTTTCAGGTATGGCGTTTATTGTTGTTGAAAAATTGAAGTTCCCACTAAGGAAAGATCATGCAAGGCGACCCCAAAGTTATCGAGTATCTCAACGCGCAGTTGAAGAACGAACTGACCGCGATCAACCAGTATTTCCTGCACGCGCGGATGTACAAGCATTGGGGTCTCGAGAAACTCGGCAAGCATGAGTATGACGAGTCAATTGGCGAAATGAAGCATGCCGACTGGCTGATCGAACGGGTCTTCATGCTGGATGGTCTGCCGAATCTGCAAGACCTGCATAAGCTTCTGATCGGTGAAGAAACCAAGGAAATTCTGGAATGCGATCTGAAACTCGAGCAGATTTCGCAAAGCACCTGCAAGGAAGCGATTGCGTATTGCGAATCGGTTCGCGACTTTATCTCGCGTGAAATTTTCGTGAAGATTCTCGACGACACCGAAGAGCATATCGACTGGCTCGAAACGCAGCTCGACCTGATCGACAAGGTCGGCATTCAGAACTACCAGCAAACCGCGATGGGCTCAGTGGAGTCCTAAGCGCGTACGAGGCGTTGCCACGTGTCGGCGCACAGGACCGCTAATCCGGGATAGCGTGCGCCGCGCCGGCGATATACTTGCCGTCTTCACTTTCCCACGATTTGTCTGAGCGCCGCGGCGCAGCGCCGCTATCGTCTATGTCCGCAGAACCGTCTCTGAATGCATCGATCATTACCGCGGACCCGGCTTCGCGTGCACCGGTGGGCATTTTCGACTCGGGTCTCGGCGGTTTGTCGGTGTTGCGAGCGGTTCGCGCGCAATTGCCTGACGAGGCGCTGCTGTACGTCGCAGATTCGCTGTACGCCCCCTACGGCGAGCGCGACGACGATTTTATCGCCGACCGCACGCTCGCCATCGGCGAGTGGCTGGTCCGGCAGGGCGCCAAAGCGCTCGTCGTCGCCTGTAATACGGCGACCGCACAGTCCATTGCACTAGTACGCGAAAAGCTGCCCATTCCGCTAGTCGGCGTGGAACCCGGCATCAAGCCGGCCGCCCTGCAATCCAGGTCGCGCGTGGCCGGCGTGCTCGCCACCCAGGTTACCTTGCGCAGCACTCGCTTTCAGGCCCTGCTGGAGCGTTACGCCGCCGATTGCCGCTTTATCTGCCAGCCTGGTCACGGGCTCGTGCAGGCGGTCGAGCGCTGCGACGTCGGCTCGGCACAATTGCGGACCCTGCTCGCAGGCTATCTTCAGCCGATGCTCGAAGCAGGCGCCGACACGCTTGTGCTCGGCTGCACGCACTATCCGTTTCTCGACGCGGCGATTCGCGACATCGTCGGCGAGCGCATGACGCTGATCGACACAAGCGTGGCCATCTCCCGTCAGCTCGAGCGCGTGCTGAAGCAACACGGCATGCGGGCGGCGCCGGAAGCGGCCGGGGCGCCCCTCGCGCGCTTCTTTTCCACCGACGGCGGCACGCACCTGCGACAGCTTGTCGCTACGCTGCTCGACATGGACGCTCAGGTCGAACGCGTGGCGATTCCCTCGCGCCGTACCGCGGCGTTGTCCTCGCAGCCTGCCTGAAGGGCCGCGGCGGGCGGGTCGCGGCTGAGCACAGCGGGCTCGCGACCAGCTTGCGGCCCGTTCTGTGCGCGCTTGCCGGCCGGGTTGTAGCGCATTTCCGCGACGTTCTTGCGGCCCTCTTGCCAAGCCGCCTCCCAGCCCCCTCCGGCCATCTTCGCGCCCCTTCCGCAGCCCGCTCCCCGGCGACTTTCGCGCCCGCTCGCCTCGCCTCGCCTCGCCCCTCGCCCCTCTGCTCGCCCCTCTATCCGGTCCGTTCCCCTCGGCCCTTCCCCGGCCGTTTCCCCGGCCGTTTCCCCGGCCGTGCGGGCGCGTCCCACCCCTTCGCCGCCCTTTTCCGGCCGCCTTTCCGGCTTTAGTCCGGCCTCATCTCCGACTTCATTTCCCCGCCCATTTCCGGCTTATCCGCTCGCAGCGTAGGCGCAGGCCTGTTATGTCATTCGAGCGCGCGAGGAGAGCCCCGCAGCGCCCCTCGTCGCCTCCGCCCCAAGCGGCCTAAACCCTCCTAAGAGTCTGGTTTTGTTAAAAAAACGCCGCGGACGCTTGCCAAATCGCCCAAACAAAATGATAATAATTCGCATTAACGTTAGCTATGACGCCAACCCATGATTGTCTGTGTCTGCAAGTCTGTCTCTGACCGAAAGATCCGTGCCTCGATCGCGGAAGGCGTCGACTCTTTCGACGAATTGCAATTCGAGCTCGGCGTGGCCACCTGTTGCGGCAAGTGCGCGGACTCCGTGCGCGACGTCATGATGCAAAGCGGCGTGTGCGCAACGCGTTGCGGCTTCGAGCATCATCAACAGGCCTTGCCCGTCACGTTTTACGAACGCAAGGCTGCGTAACCGACGCTCGCTCATGGTGCAGCCGCCAGAGCGACCCTGCGTCGTGTTTGTGGCTGCTGCCTGCGTCTCACAGACCGTTTTGCGCCGATCCGGCGTTGTTTGCCTAACCCACTGCCGTCAGCAAGCCAGTATTGCTACCAGCCAGCGACCGCTCGTCCACTTGAGGAGCTTGAGATGGAACTGCTGATTGGTTTCGTGACCACATTGTGTATTTCGCTGCTGATCTTCCGAACATGACGATGTTTTGTCAGGCGTGCTGCCTCGACAGCACGCCGCCACGCTAACATGCAGGCTTCGCATACCATTGCAGCCGGCGCCGCACCGGCTTCGTCCGCTCGCATGAATCCCCGCGTCCTCACCGCGACCGCCATGGTTGCGGCGGTTCACGTCGCGTTGCTGGCCGTGATCCTGACGCTGCGCCATGAGCCGGTGCAGCCGGCGCTCGAGTCGCGCGTGATGACCGCGCAATTGCTGCCGCCAGCGCCAGTTGCCGCGCCGGCCGCCGTGCAGTCGGTCGCGCCGCCGCCGCCCACGCCCACTCCGCCGGTGCGCAGCAAACCCAAGGTCCAGCCGAAGCCAGCGCCCAAGCCCACGCCCGCGCCGTTGCGTGAGGCGCCCGCGCCTTCGCCGACGCCCGTCACCGCGGCTGAACCGGCCCCGGCTGCGCCGCCTGCTCCCGCCGCACCGCCCGCAGCGCCGGCCGCACCCGCCATCGGTCGGCAGACGATGGAAATCACCGCGCCGAAAAATGTCTCGCACCTCGACTGCAACATTGCGAAGCCCGACTACCCGGCGCTCTCGCGCCGCCGTGGCGAAACCGGCACTGCGTATGTGAAGTTCGTGGTCGGTTTGACCGGAAAGCTCGAGAATATCGAATTGAAAAAGAGCAGCGGCTTCAGCCGTCTGGACGACGCCGCGCTCGCCGCCGCGCACGCCAGCGCATGCAAGCCCTATCTCGAGGACGGCCAGCCCGTTCGGGCCGCTTATACACAGCCTTACAACTTCAATCTCGAAGATTGAAGCGGATTTCAAAATAAAGGAATTGCAATGCAAAACTACGGATTGGCGCACGTGTGGGCGCAAGGGGATTTCGTCACGCGCGGTATAGCGCTCGCCTTGCTCGTGATGTCGGTGATGTCGTGGAGCGTGATCGTCGTCAAGGGCTGGAACGTGGTTCGCCTGAACCGCCTCACGAAGAACGCCGAGCAGGCGTTCTGGCACTCGGACGACCTGGCGGACGGCGTGAAGAAGCTCGGCGCCGGCTCCTCTACGCCGCAGGACAACCCGTTCCTCGCACTCGCGCTGTCGGGCCAGGAAGCGGCCGATCATCACCATCAGACGCAGCCGCATCTGCACGACCGCATGGACGTATCGGATTGGGTGACACGCTGCCTGAAGGACACCATGGACGAAAGCGTCGCCCGCATGCAGAGCGGCCTCGCGATTCTCGCGTCGATCGGCAGCACCGCGCCGTTCGTGGGTCTGTTCGGCACCGTGTGGGGCATCTATCACGCGCTGCTCGCGATCGGCGCAAGCGGCCAGTCGTCGATCGATCAGGTGGCTGGTCCGGTCGGGGAAGCGCTCATCATGACCGCATTCGGTCTCTTCGTTGCGATTCCGGCCGTGCTCGGCTACAACGCGCTGACGCGTGCGAACAAAGCCATCGTGGCCAAGCTGAGCCGCTTCGCGCATGGTCTGCACGCATTCTTCGTGACGGGCGCGCGCCTTTCGTCGACCAAGCGCGACGGTCTGCGCCTCGCGACGCGCGTCAACTGAAGCGCCAACTGAACGACGAGGCACACAGATGGCAATGAGCCCTTTCGCCGGCGACGATGACGACGGCCTGATGAACGAAATCAACATGACGCCGCTCGTCGACGTCATGTTGGTTCTCCTGATCGTTTTCATGGTCACGATTCCGGTGATCCGCCATGCAGTGAAAATCGATCTGCCGCATGCAAGCAGTCAGAAGGAAGACACCAAACCCGCGCAGGTGACGGTCGCGGTCGACGCCGACGGCAACGTGCTGTGGAACGACAAAAAGGTCGACGAAGCGCAGTTGAGCGCGAAAATTGCAGAGGCCGCGGCGGCCAATCCGCAGCCCGAACTGCATCTCGATGCAGATCGTAAAGTGCCTTACGAAAAGGTCGCGCAGGTGATGTCGGCGGCGCAGGCAGGCGGTCTGACAAAGATCGGTTTTGTCACTCAGCCCAAGGGCAAGTGATACGCGCGGCACTGAGTGCGGTGCAAGGCGCCGGCTTCACGAAATGAAAAAAGCCCTTGAAACAGGGGCTAAAAAGTAAAAGGCCTTCATCGTCAGATGAAGGCCTTTTTTGTGCGCGCGCGGCGCCTTCGGGCGGCGGGATCATTTGCCATTGGTCGAAGACTGCTGGCTCGGATCACCGCATGCGACAGCCGTGCTCGACACGGACAGCGCGGTCAGCCCTATCAGGCTCGCTATGATAGCGGCCATGAGTTTTCGCATAAGAGACTCCTTAGCGAAGGGATTTCAATATAGCGCCGGGAGCCTGTGCATTCAAGCAAACCGCCATTGAAAGTACTCATGACAGGCCGCGCTTCAATGCTAAAAGCGATGCCGCGCTGCGCGCGATGTGCTATGAGACGACCGCTGCCGCGCTGCGCACAACGTTGGGTTCTTCTCCCATCGGGCATTCGCGCATGATGTGCTTACCGTCGTCCGGATCGAGCATCTCGACCAGATAATCGACGAAGGCGCGCACGGCCGGCACCATCCCCTGCCGCGAGACGAACACGGCGTACAACTGCGGCGCCGGAAAAGTCCAGCCCGGCATGACCGGCGAGAGTTGCCCCGCGCGCAAGGGGGCGCCGTACATCATCTCGGGCAACGCGGCAATGCCAACGCCGGCCAGCACCGCTTCGCGAATCGTCGAGAGGTCCGCGGTCACGAGACGCGGCTCGTGTTCGTGCATGTGACGGCTGCCGTCCGGCGCAATCAGGTTGTAGACATGCCGCCCGTCGCTGGTCGGCACGTCGAGCGTTTCGAAGCGCGCCAGATCGGTCGGCTGCAAGGGCGGCGCGTTCTGCTGCAACAGACTCGGCGCGCCGACCAGCATCTGCTGCGTGCGCCACAGCGGACGCACGACGATGTTGGCGTTTTCCGGAGGAGCGGAGCGCACGCGCAAGGCCACATCGATCGCATCTTCGAACAGATCGACGACCCGATTTGTCACACGCATGACAACCCGCACTTCCGGATAACGATGCATGAACTCCGGCAGAATCGTCGACAGAATGGTCTGCGAGATGGTGACCGGCACGCTCACGCGTACCGTGCCGCGCGGCGACGAGCGCAATTGCTGGACGACGTTGACGGCAGCCTGCGCCTCGCTCAGCATCGCCTGACAGTGCTGGTAGAACAGTTGGCCGGCTTCGGTGAGCGCAAGCTTGCGGGTTGAGCGCTGCAGGAGCCGCACGCCGAGCGACGCTTCGAGCTCGGTGAGCCGGCGCGACAGGCGCGACTTGGAGATACCCAGCACGCGTTCGGCGGCGGAAAAGCCGCCATGTTCGACGACCTGCGAGAAGTACATCAGGTCGTTAAGGTTGTGTGAATCGATCTTCATCTATCGTTCCAGTAATAGAACAATGCATTGCGTGACGGCGGCTGGCGCCTTGAAAAACGGTCCCTATAATAGCTCCATGTTTCAAAAATAACGCTATTCCCGAATTTTCGAGGTGATATTGATGACCGCCACACGCACGATCGAACGCACGTATCCCGCCGTTCGCACCATTGAAGGTGGCGGCTTCGTGGTCCACCGCCCGTTTCCGACCCGCATGCTGATGGACTTTGATCCGTTCCTGCTGTTCGACGAAATGGGTCCGGTGGATTACGCCCCCGGCGAGGCCAAGGGCGCGCCGGACCATCCGCATCGCGGTTTTGAGACCGTCACGTATGTACTGGAGGGCCAGTTCGGCCACAAGGACTCGGCCGGCCACTCCGGCACGCTGCACGCCGGCGACGTGCAATGGATGACCGCCGGCGCCGGCGTCGTGCATAGCGAAATGCCCGACCCGTCGTTCGTGCGCACGGGCGGACGCGTGCACGGCTTGCAGCTGTGGGTGAACCTGCCGCGCCGCGACAAGATGATCGCGCCGCGTTACCAGGATGTGCCGTCGGCGAGAATTCCGGTGGCGACTTCGGCCGACGGCAAGGTGCGCGTGAAGGTGATTGCAGGTGAGGCGCTCGGCACCAAAGCCGCAGTGGAAACCCGCACGCCCATTCTCTACCAGCACTTTTCATTGCAGCCCGGCGCGACGATCCGCCAGCCGGTGCCCGCCAACTATCGCGTGTTCGCTTACGGCCTCGCGGGCAAGGGCTTTTACGGCGAAGGCGAGGCTCGCCAGGAAATCGACGCACGCCAGATGGTCGTGTTTCGCGACGACGGCGACTCGGTGACGCTCGCTGCCGGCGAGGAGCCGCTCGAAGTGTTGCTGCTTGGCGGCGTGCCGTTGAAGGAACCTGTCGTGCGTTACGGCCCGTTCGTCATGAATACGGAAGACGAAATTCGCCAGGCAGTGGTCGACTATCAGGCTGGCCGGATGGGCACGATCACACACTAACGGCGCGCGGGGGCTTCCCTCTTGCGTCACACGGCCCCACGCAAGCTCACGCGGCCTCACGCGGTCACGCGGTCACGCTGCCCTACGCTGGCGCCGACGCGCCGCCTGCTAGCACCCGGGGCGCACACGCCGCCAACTTCGTTCACAATAGCGATTCCTGCCGCGCGCGCTCGTTTCGAACCTTCAGCCGATGCAGCCGCCGCGCGGCGATTTCCGTCCCTGCTTTCAGGAGCGCGCATGGCAGAAGCGACCGTCACCGCCCACATTGGTTCGACGAATTACCAGGTCCATTTTGACGACGGCAAGCACACGTGGCTCGCCGACGAACCAGAATCGCTCGGCGGCGGCGATCGCGGCCCGACGCCGGTCTCGTTGCTGCTCTCCAGTCTCGGCGCGTGTACGTCCGTCACGCTGAAAATGTACGCGCAACGCAAAGGCTGGGCGCTCGACGAAGTGCACGTTACGCTTGGCATCGAAACCGGTGACGAAGGCTCGACTATCGACCGCAAAATCCAGTTGCGTGGCGAGCTATCCGACGAGCAGCGGGAACGTCTCTTGCAAATTGCCAATGCGTGCCCAGTTCACAAGATTCTCACGCGCTCGATCACGATCCGTTCGGGCCTGACCGTCGCATGACTCGCGCATGGCGGCCGGCCGGGCGTGCAACAGGAACGCGCCGCCCCGGTTGTCTTGCAGTGCTTGCAACGCTTTCATAGGATGCTGTCGTCTTGAATTTCGAACACCTTATCCAGATCAACGACCCGTTGAACCCGTTTGTCGACTCGATGACCCGCGAGCAGTTGTGGGAAGGGCTCGTGCTGCGCGCCGAGCAGCCACAGTTGTTCGTGATGGGACTCGACAGCTGCACGATTCTTTCGCGCGAAGGCAACACCCTGGAGCGGGAGCTGCACTATGGTCAGGCCACGGTCCGCGACCGCGTCACGCTGCAGGAAAGCCAGAGCGTGCGCTACGACATCCTGCCGACGGCGGATCATGTCGGCGGCTCGCTCACCATGACCATCGAGCAGCCGGACGAACTGCAGCTGTTCCTGCGCTTTGAATACGCGACCACGCTGCCGGTTTCCAACGACCAGGACGCAGTCCAAACGCAGGAAATCGTGAAGTCCGCCTATCGCGAGAACGACATAGACACGGTGAGGCTAATTCGTCAGTACGTGCAGGCAAAGCAGGAGCCCGGTTCGCTGCACTGAGCCTCGCGGCTCGCGCGGCGCCTCGCCGTCGCGCTGTCGCCCTGCCCCCGTTCGCCCCGACCCTTTTCCCCCCGCCGCTCTGTCGCCGCGCTCCTTGTCGCGACGTGCCTGAAGCCGTGAGCCCGGCGCTGCTGCTGCCGCGTGCAACGCGCGGCTGTTGTCCGTTGTGTGAGCAGCGTCTTCCCACCCAGCCTTTCAGCTATCGAAAGTTTGATCCGATGAATTTCTGCCTCTTGTAAATAGGAATGGTTATCATTTAGAATTCATCCATCGAATCAAGCAACAGCCAGGACGAATGACCGATACCACTCGCTCTTCCACGCTCCGTTTGCGCCGCCCGACCGCCGCGTTGACGAGCCGCGCCAAGCCCGCGGCGGCAACGGCAACCGCCGCCGCCAAGCCGGCGGCCAGCCGCGCAGACGATCCGTCCGAAACGTCGGGGCGCGTGGTGCGCAGTGAGGCTTTGCTGCAGGGACACAGTCACATCAGCATCGTGCATAACGGCGAGACGTATCAGCTGCGCGCCACGCGTCTGGGCAAGCTGATCCTGACCAAGTAACGACCAGATTGCAGTACCGGGTATTGTGGGGACCACCTCCTCTGAGAGGTGTTGGGCATTAGCCAGCCACGACGGCTTGCACGTGAGAACTAGACCCCTTCGTGCAGACACCAAGCCAGCCGTCGCAGCCAGCCAGGCCGCTTTTTTTGGTTCCCGCCGACGCGAGCACGAAATGCCGTGCCTCGTCGTCTCAATGAAAAAAGCCGTGAAGATGAACGATGTCATCTTCACGGCTTCTGTTTTTGTGCCGCGCTTCGGCCAAGCGCAGCGAGCGACAGCTTCGCTACAGCGCTTTCGCTTTCGGTAACGCGCTCACTTCGAAGCCCAGCCCCAGAACATCAGCCACCAGGCGCTGTCGACCACGGCAAGTGCCGCGCCGAACCAGAGCATGGCGAGTGCGCGTTGCACGAAGCGCTCCGTGTAGCGTCGCGTGACGAGCCATGCGAGCCATGCGCTCCACAAATTGGCGATGGCCAGAATCGCGACACGCACGTCCGACGCCCACCATAACGGCACATGCTCCGCCCGCAGCAGCGACAAGGTGGTCGCCGACAAACCCAGAAACACGCCGGCGCCGGCAAGCGGAATCAGCCCTTGCGTCAGATGATGCAGACGCACGCTGCTGAAACGCCCGAGCATGCGCGTCGCCCCCGTCAGCAGAACGAGCAGCACGGTGCCGTAGACGAGCGCGGTGGCGAGGATGTAGCCGATCACCATCGTGCCGTCGAGCCACGAGAACACGTCGTTCTGCTCAGGGTAATGCGTGAAGAGGAACCACGGCGCATTGGTTTCGAGCGGCCACGTGATGTCGTGATCGACTAGCCACGTCGCGAAGAACATCTTGAGGTCGATGAACCAGCGCGACGCGGTCCAGTGGAATGCGCCAATCGCGATGCCGAGCAGGCCATACAGGATCAACGCGGTGTCCCAGGCGTTTGCATGCTTATCGCCAAGCTGCACGACTTCCGACGACGGCGCGCGCCACGTCAGCGCAATCGCATCGCGGTGACCGCTGCAACGGCCGCACATATGACAGTCGGACGCGCCCTTCATGTTGCGCAACGGCACGAGCGGCGCGCAATTGATCGGAATCACGCGGTGGCCGTGCTCGCCGTTCTTGTACGAACGGCGCCACGCGTCTTCATCGACTTTGTAGTGAAACGGCGCGAGGCGCGCCAGAAGCGAAAAGACCCCGTTCACGGGGCAAAGGTACTTGCACCAGACGCGCTTCTCGCGCCCGTAGAGCAGACCAATGACGATAGCCGCCAGCGTCGAGCCGCCGAGCACCAGCAGCACCGCCTTCGGATACTGGTACACGCTCACCATCTGACCGTAGATGGTTGTGATGCCGAACGCGACGAAGGGCCAGCCGCCCCAGCGCATCCAGTGCGGAATTGCCTTGCCGCGGCCGTGTTTGCTCGCGAATTCCGCGAGCGCGCCCTCGGGACACAGCACGCCGCACCACACGCGGCCGAGCATCACCATTGAGAGCAGCACGAACGGCCACCAGATGCCCCAGAACACGAACTGGGCGGCAAGCGTGAGGTTGTTCCACAAATGCGCGCTGTCGTCCGGCAGCGGCATGATCGCCGGCACGACGATGAGGAGCGCATACACCGCGACCACGACCCACTGGATGCCGCGGATCACCGAACCGTGACGCTGCATCCACTGCCCTGCCGCGGCAAGACGCCCCGGACGGGTCATGACCGTACTCATGCTGCGCGCTCTGCAGCTTGCCGGGCCGGCTTGCGGTTCGCGCGCCGCAGCAGCACATAGACGACCGCCCAGTACACCGCGTACGCAATCAGATTCATCAGCGCGGGATGCGCGCGATAGCCGGTGAGCGTCGCGACCAGCGAGCCGAAGGTGTTGGAATCGTCGAGGATGGCGGAGGTGTTCCACACCTGGTCGACGATGGTCGGCAGGAGTTCCTTGTCGATCAGCTTGTCGACGCCCGTCTCGAACAGACCCGCGCCGAGGAACAGCAGCATGATTTCGGTAACGCGGAAAAAGAGCCGCCACGAGAAGATCTTGCCGCCGAGCTGCAGCAGGTAGAACGTCAGCAGCGCGAGCGCAAGGCCGATTGCAACCGCGAGCATCTGCGCAGTATCCACGTGGCCCGACTGGCCGAAGCCGAGGCCGTACAGGAAAATCACCGTCTCGCTGCCCTCCCGCGCGATAGCGAGCGCAACGAGCAGCGCCACGCCCCACCAGTTCGAGTCACGCTGACTTTTCTGCAGCGACTGTTCCATGTCGCGCTTGAGCGAGCGGCCGTGCTGCTTCATCCACAGCACCATTTGCACAATGAGCACGCAGGCGACCAGCACCATCGCGGTCTGGAAATAGTCCTGGGCGTCGCCGGACAGCACTTCCGTGAAGCCCACCAGCGCCGCGCCGAGCGCGACCGCCGCAATGAGGCCAGCCGCGACGCCGCCCCACAGATACGGCAAACCGCGGCGCGCATCGGCGTCGCCATTTTTCAGCCACGCGTACAGGATGCCGACGACCAGCAGCGCCTCGACACTCTCCCGCCACACGATGAATAGAATCTGACCCATCAAGCACTCCCTTCTGCTCTGCTACTGCTGTCGCGCACGGCGGCGGGGCCGAGCCCCGCGCCCGCCACACCTGCGACTGCTACTTCGCGACGATCACGCCCTGCGCCTGCTGGTGGAAATCGTCGAAGAACTTGTACTCGCCCGGCGTGAGCGGAGCGATCACCACGAACGAATCCGCTCCCGGCGCAAGGACCTTTTCCTTGCGCAACTGGACGCTTTCGAACTCGGCCGCGCCCTTGCCGGTATTGCGCACCTCGATCTTGATACGTTGCCCCGCCGGCACTTCGATGCGCGCCGGCGTCAGCTTGCCGTCGTTCATTTCGAGCTTGAACGTGGGCAGATCGGCGGCATGCGCCGCGCCCGCCAGCACAATCGACGACGCAAGAACCGCGATCTTTCGGTTGATTCTCATTGGCGTTTCCAGAAAACGCGGCGCGATGCGAAAAGTCCGCGCCGCCTGCTGCATTCACTCATTCGTCCCACGTGCCCGCGCACCGCTTAACCGCGAGCTGCGACGACGCGCGAACCTCAATAGCCGCCCTTCTTGCCGATGCCGGCGAACGTGAAGTCGTACTCCAGCGTGATCGGCTTGAACCACGGACCCACACCGGTTTCCTTGTCGACGTGACGGCCAAACGCCATGTGGCCGGTTTGCATCGGCGCTTCCACGACCAGCTTCAGATGGTATTTGCCCGGGCCTTGCAGCTTGACGTTGTCGCCGTAGTGCGGACCGTCGTTAGCGACCATTGCCATCAGGTCGCCCTTCTGCGTGTCTTTGGAGCCGGCCTTCGTCAACTCGTAACGCACTTGCAGATACGGCATCCAGTCGCCTTCCGCAAAGCCGGTGGGATTGTTCTTGACTGCGTGGATGTCGGCTTCCAGGTGGATGTCCGAGTCCGACGCCTTGCGCATCATGCCTTCCGGCTCCATGGTGATGGGCTGCAGATACACCGCGCCGATTTCCATGCCGCCCTGGATCTGCTGCTTGCCGATCGGGTATTCCGCGGCCGTTGCCGAGAAAGCCGCAACTGCAGCCGCCGCGGCAACGCCGCCGCGCACAAATGAAGAAATCCGCATTCAAACTCCTTGTTTTTATCCGGTTTGATTCCATTGGAACAGTGCGTCGGACGACAAACCGAAGCAGATCGCATAAATGAACGTTAATGCGAACCATTCTCAATATTGGGGGAGTTTATCATTGTTCGCTTGCCGGAACAAATACGAACGCACGCCAAGCCTTGTGGCAGCAGGGTCTTAAGGGTGTCTTAAGAAATGGGGAGTGATAGGCGGTGGGCGGGTGTTGGGAGGGTGTCGGTTGGGATCAGATGCGGCGGATTGCCGCTGGGTTGGGTCGGGGTTGGGTCGGGACTGAGGTCGGGGTTGGGGCCGGGCCGGTGCCGAGGTCGGGTTTACGGTCAGCAGGCGGCGCCAGCTTCATTGGCGCGGCACTGCCGCGCCGTCCTGCCGTCGAACCTTACTCGACACCCGACACGTGATCGCCGACGTTCGCCCCGAACACTCGCTGCCGCAGCAGCGCCAGTTGATCGCGCGTTTGTGCGGCCTTCTCGAACTCGAGGTTCTTCGCGTGCTCCATCATCTGCTTTTCGAGGCGCTTCAGTTCCTTTGCGAGCTGCTTCTCGGACATGTCCTCGAACTTGGCGCGGGTTTGCTGCTCCTTCAACTCGGCGCGAGCGTCGTCCACGTTGTACACGCCGTCGATAATGTCGCGAATGCGCTTCACCACGCCGCGCGGCGTGATGCCGTGCTCGAGGTTGAACGCGATCTGCTTCGCACGCCGCCGTTCGGTTTCGTCGATGGCGCGACGCATTGAGTCCGTCACCTTGTCCGCGTAAAGAATGGCCTTGCCGTTCACGTTCCGCGCCGCCCGGCCGATGGTCTGGATCAGCGAGCGCTCCGCGCGCAGGAAGCCTTCCTTGTCCGCATCGAGAATCGCGACAAGCGACACCTCCGGAATATCCAGGCCTTCGCGCAACAGGTTGATACCGACCAGCACGTCGAACGTACCAAGCCGCAAGTCGCGGATGATCTCGACGCGCTCCACGGTGTCGATGTCGCTGTGCAGATAGCGCACCTTGATGCCGTGGTCGGCGAGAAACTCCGTGAGCTGCTCGGCCATACGCTTGGTCAGCACGGTAACCAGCACGCGGTCGCCAGCCGCGACCCGCTCGTTGATCTCGGCGAGCACGTCGTCCACCTGGCTGCGCGCGGGCCGCACCTCGATTTCCGGATCGACAAGGCCGGTGGGGCGCACCAGCTGTTCGGCTACCTGCCCCGAGGTCTTCTTCTCGTACTCGGCCGGCGTGGCCGTGACGAACACGACCTGGCGCATCTTGCGCTCGAACTCGTTGAACTTCAGCGGCCGGTTGTCCAATGCGGATGGCAGGCGGAAACCGTAGTCGACCAGATTTTCCTTACGCGCCCGGTCGCCGTTGTACATGCCGTTCAACTGGCCGATCAGCACGTGCGACTCGTCGAGCAGCATGATCGCGTCCGAGGGCAAATAATCGACCAGCGTGGGCGGCGGCTCGCCGGGCGCCGCACCGGAGAAGTGCCGAGAGTAGTTTTCGATGCCCTTGCAGAAGCCGAGTTCCTGCAGCATCTCGAGATCGAAACGGGTGCGCTGTTCGAGCCTCTGCGCCTCGACCAGCTTGCCTTCGCTGTAAAAGAACTCGAGCCGCTCGCGCAGCTCCGCCTTGATCGTTTCCACAGCGCGCACGACCGTATCGCGCGGCGTCACATAGTGCGACGACGGATAAACCGTGAAACGCGGAATTTTCTGACGCACACGCCCGGTGAGCGGATCGAAGAGTTGAAGTGTTTCCACTTCGTCGTCGAACAATTCGACACGCACCGCCATTTCCGCATGCTCGGCCGGGAAAATGTCGATCGTGTCGCCGCGCACGCGGAACGAGCCGCGCTGAAAGTCCGCTTCGTTGCGGTTGTACTGCATGGCGATCAGCCGCGCGATGATGTCGCGCTGGCCAAGCCTGTCGCCCGTGCGCAGTGTCAGGATCATCTGGTGGTATTCGGACGGATTGCCGATACCGTAAATGGCCGACACGGTCGCGACAATCACCACGTCGCGCCGCTCCATCAGGCTTTTGGTGGCCGACAGACGCATCTGCTCGATGTGCTCGTTGATCGACGAGTCCTTTTCGATGAAAAGGTCACGCTGCGGCACGTAAGCTTCCGGCTGATAGTAGTCGTAGTAAGAAACGAAGTACTCGACCGCGTTGCGCGGAAAGAACTCGCGGAACTCCGAGTAAAGCTGCGCCGCGAGCGTCTTGTTCGGCGCGAACACGATGGCCGGACGGCCGAGGCGCGCGATCGTGTTGGCCATCGTGAACGTCTTGCCCGAACCGGTCACGCCGAGGAGCGTCTGGAACGAGAGACCATCTTCGACGCCCTCGACGAGCGTGTCGATCGCCGTCGGCTGGTCGCCGGCGGGCGGGTACGGCTGATAAAGCTGAAACGGCGAGCCTTCGAAACGGACGAATTTGGATTCGTCGAGCGCATCTTCGGCTTCTGTCAGATGTTGTTCGGACATGGGTGCGGCAGCGGCCTTGGGCAAAAAACTATTCTAACGGGTTGCGCAAACCCGGATCGGGGACGGATTGAACGGATCTGCGTAGGAGCGCGGCTTGCAAAACGCGGACGATGTCAGCCATGTAGCGACGCCTGCCTGTTTTTCAAGCAAATAAGTCCGCTAACTGAGGTCAACGCCCTAAAAACGTTCGCAGATTCGTTACAATGCGAAGTTGCGCTCGCTTGCAGTTGTCCGCGTTTTGCCTCGTCCGGCGCTTGCGTTTTGCATAAACGCAGCCGGCGCGGGCCCGCATGCTCGTAGCCGCCCTCTTTTCACTACTGCTGGCCACCACCATGTCCCTGTTCTCCGCCGTCGAACTTGCTCCCCGCGACCCGATTCTGGGCCTGAACGAAGCCTTCAACGCCGACCCGCGCTCCACCAAGGTCAACCTCGGCGTGGGCGTGTATTTCAATGAAGAAGGCAAGATTCCGCTGTTGCGCGCCGTGCGCGATGCGGAACGGGCGCGTGTCGAAGCAGCGCTGCCGCGCGGCTATCTGCCGATCGAAGGCATTGCGGCATACGACGCAGCCGTGCAAAAGCTGCTGCTCGGCAACGATTCGCCGCTGATCGCGGCGGGCCGCGTCGTGACGGCGCAAGCACTGGGCGGCACGGGCGCGCTGAAGATCGGCGCGGACTTCCTGAAGCGCCTTGACCCGAACGCCAAGGTCGCCATTAGTGATCCGAGCTGGGAAAATCACCGCGCGCTCTTCGAAGCCGCGGGCTTTGAAGTGGTCTCGTACCCGTATTACGACGCGCATACGCACGGCGTGAATTTCGACGGCATGCTGAGCGCGCTCAACAGCTACGCAGCGGGCACCATCGTCGTGTTGCACGCGTGCTGCCATAACCCCACGGGCGTCGACCTCACGGTCGACCAATGGAAGCAGATCGTAGAGGTCGTCAAGGCGCGCAATCTGGTGCCGTTCCTCGACATCGCGTATCAGGGCTTCGGCGACAACATCGAAGCAGACGCCGCGGCCGTGCGCCTCTTTGCAGCCTCGGAACTGAACGTGTTCGTTTCGTCGTCGTTCTCGAAGTCGTTCTCGCTGTACGGCGAGCGTATCGGCGCGCTGTCCATCATCACGGGCAGCAAGGAAGAAGCGACTCGCGTGCTGTCGCAACTCAAGCGCGTGATCCGCACCAATTACTCGAACCCGCCGACGCATGGCGGCTCCGTCGTCGCCGCGGTACTCGCATCGCCGGAGCTGCGTGCCACGTGGGAAACGGAACTCGCCGAAATGCGCGACCGCATCCGCGCCATGCGCAACGGCCTCGTCGAACGCCTGAAGGCCAGCGGCGTGGATCGCGACTTCAGCTTCGTCAATGCACAGCGCGGCATGTTCTCGTATTCCGGCCTGAGCGCGCCGCAAGTGGACCGCCTGCGCGAAGAGTTCGGCATTTATGCCGTCAGCACCGGCCGCATCTGCGTCGCTGCGCTGAACACGCGCAATCTGGACGCGGTCGCGAACGCGGTTGCCCATGTGCTGAAGTAAAGCGTTCTGCAAGGCGCTCACATGCGCGTTGCAGAAGCTGGATATGAAACGGCGCCCCTTCGAGGGCGCCGTTTCTATTTGCGACTCAGAATTTGCGACCTCTGCTTTCAGCGCGAATCGCGATGAATGTCGTGGGTGACAAAACCCGCGTCGTTATCCGGCATGGCAAGCCAGTCTGGTTGCGAAAGCGAATGACGGATGTCCTCAAGGCCGCTTTGCCAATGCTCGCGCATGGTCGACAGACCAAACTGGAAGTCCTTGTAGTGACCTTCGTACTCTTTGTGCCGGTAGATGAGATGGATCACGTTGTAGCGCTTCGAGCACGACAGATCTTCTGCGAGCCTGCACCACGGGTCGTCGCGCTGCTCCGGTGAGACGCGGTCCAACACCTCGCGCAGCACACGCCGAAAGCGCTGCGAGCGTTGCAGCATGTCGGTCACGAGACGGGTGCGACTCGAGTACTGAATGTCTTTCATGCGCCCCTGCACGTCGGTGATGTTGTCGGGCACAGGCCCGATCGCGCTCCACAAATCGACCTGAAACGCGAGCGTGTCGCGTCGCGGCGTGGTTTGCACCACCTCGTAGAGCGGCGTGTTCGACATCAAACCGCCGTCCCAGTAGTATTGCCCGTCAATTTCGACGGCCGCGAAACCCGGCGGCAATGCACCCGACGCCATGAAATGTTCGGGCCTCAGCGTGGTTTGCGTATTGTCGAAATAGGCGAAATTCCCTGTGCCGCAATTGACTGCGCCCACGGACACGCGCATTTCGCGCGAGTTGATGCGATCGAAATCGCATAGCGCTTCCAATGTGGCTTTCAGCGGTGCCGTGTCGTAGTAGCTGGCTGCCTGAGGGGGCCCCGACACGGTTGGCAATGGCGGAGGGAAACGCGGCACGAAGAAGCCCTTTTGCCCCTCGACAAGCGCGCCGACAGCTTGAGCTGCCGTGAACGCTTTGCGCACCGCGTCGCTCGAGTTGAAGAACGCATGCTCGATAAACGCTGGCAGCGGCGGACCGAACGCCGGCTGACAGATGGTCTCCCAGAACTGCAGCAGCCGTTCAACGCGCTTTTCCGGCGGATTGCCGGCAATGATCGCAGTGTTCAACGCACCAATGGAGATGCCCGCGAGCCAGTTAGGTTCGATGCCCGCCTCGTGAAGTCCCTGAAAAACGCCGGCCTGATAAGCACCAAGCGCACCCCCGCCCTGCAGCGTGAGCGCAATGGTTTCGTAGCCCGGCAATTGGATGCGCGTGCGAGGCGCCGCGCCGGCGCCCGCACCTTCCTGATTGCCGGGCGCACCGAGGCGCGCCTGCTTGGGCTTGGATTGCGCCATGCGAGCCTCCTTATTGCATGTACCAGCCGTGGCTCACAATGAAAGACTGGCCGGTGAGTGCCGCAGTGGGGAAAGTGGAGAGGAACAGCACGGTTTGCGCGACGTCTTCTACCGTGGTGAAGATACCGTCGACAGTGCCGCCCAGCATGACCCTCTTGACGACTTCTTCTTCGCTGATGTTGAGCTCCTTCGCCTGCTCGGGGATCTGCTTGTCGACCAGCGGAGTGCGCACGAAGCCGGGACACACGACATGCGAGCGCACGTTGTGCTTCGCGCCTTCTTTCGCGAGCACGCGCGCCAGCCCGAGCAGCGCATGCTTGGCGGTCACGTAAGCGGACTTGAGTGGCGACGCCTCGTGCGAGTGCACCGAGCCCATATATATGACGATACCGCCGCGATCGTCCTTGTACATGTGCTTGAGCGCTGCCTTGGTGGTCAGGAAGGCGCCGTCCACGTGAATCGCCTGCATCTTCTTCCAGTCGGCAAACGAGTAGTTTTCGATCGGATTGACAATCTGAATGCCCGCGTTGGAAATGAGAATGTCGACCGATCCCAGTTCTGCCGCTACCTTGTCGATGCCCTGGTTGACTGCGTCTTCATTGGTGACGTCCATGGCGATGCCGATCGCCTTGCCGCCGCCCTTCGTGATTTCTTCAGCGACGGCGTTAGCGCCTTCCTGGTTCAGGTCGGCGATCGCGACAGCCGCCCCCGCGGCCGAAAGGGTCAACGCAATCTGCTTGCCGATGCCGCTCGCGGCGCCGGTGACCACCGCGACCTTGCCATTCAGATTTGTGTTCAGTGACGACATCCAGAACCTCCATGCAGTTGATGAGCAATGAGACCACGAGCCGCGCGTAGCGGGAAGTCAGCCGGATGGCATAGGTGTGCATAGGCTGCGTCCTATCCCGTTCGGCCGAATGTTGCACTGCGGCCAATGCTGCTATTGTGCATGAACCGTGTGCAGGGGGCCGTTAAAAAGCACGCCGGGCCCGATCTATTTACACTGGGCGTTCTGGCGGGATTCCGGTCGCTTCACTATCAGGAGAATTGCATGAATTATCGGCGTCTAGGCCGCTCGGGCCTGCAAGTCAGCGAACTGTCCATTGGCTCGTGGGTCACGTACGGCAATCAGGTGGACCATCGCGCGGCGCGCGAATCGCTCGCTGCCGCGCGAGACGCGGGCGTCAATTTCTTCGACAACGCCGAGGTCTACGCGGGCGGCAAATCTGAAGAAATCATGGGTCAAGCGCTCAAGGAACTGGCCTGGCCGCGCGTGAGCTACGTGGTGTCCACCAAGTTTTTCTGGGGACTCGAGGAAGCGCCGAATCAGTATCACACGCTGAACCGCAAGTATCTGCTGAACGCAATCGATTCGTCGCTCAAACGTCTGCAGCTCGATTATGTCGATCTCGTGTTTTGTCATCGTCCCGACCCGAACACGCCTGTCGAGGAAACGGTATGGGCAATGAGCGACATGATTACGCGCGGCAAGGCGTTGTACTGGGGCACGTCCGAATGGAGCGCTGACGAAATTCGCGCGGCCTACGAGATTGCAGAACGTCACCATCTGCACAAGCCTGTGATGGAGCAGCCGCAATACAACCTGTTCCATCGCAAGCGCGTGGAGCAGGAATACAAGCGTCTTTACGAGGACATCGGTCTTGGGCTGACTACCTGGAGTCCGCTGGCGTCCGGCCTGTTGACCGGCAAATATCGCAATGGCGTGCCAGCGGACAGCCGCGCACAATTGCAGGGTTACGACTGGTTGCGCAAACAGGTAACCGACGAAGGCAAGAACAATGTGGTCGGCAAGCTCGGCGAGGTAGCGGACGAACTGGGCTGCACAGTGGGCCAGCTCGCCATCGCCTGGATTCTGAAGAACCCGCATGTGAGCACGGTCATTACCGGCGCATCGCGCGTCGAGCAGATTGGCGAGAACATGAAGTCCGCCGAAGTCGCCGATCAGATCGCGCCGGAGGTCAAGGAGCGTATCGAAGGCATTATCGGCGACGCGCACGACTGACGCCGCGCTGGGCGCGCTCGTCGTCGCGGCCGGGATGACCGTCGTGGCAGGGCCGCGTCCAGACTGGCGTGAAGTGACATTGCTGCGCTTGACCGTTCGGGCTCGGCCCAGTTCGCAGCCCGGCTCGGGGCAGCTCGTCGCATGGCGTGGCGTGGCGTCGGGCCGCGTCGCGTACAATACGCGACCGCACTGCACAGCGGCAGGCGTTGCCGCGCTGCCGCGGAGTGACCTGCGCATCGCCCGTTCCAGCAAGGAACAGCACGCCCTCTTTCAGCGTCTCCTCATATGCTCAGTTATCGCCACGCCTTTCATGCAGGCAATCACGCCGACGTTCTCAAACACGCGGTCGTGTTGCAGCTACTGCGCTACCTCGGCCAGAAGGACAAAGCCTACTGGTATATCGACACGCACGCCGGTGCAGGTGTCTACTCGCTGCAGGAAGGCTATGCGGTTAAGACCGGCGAGTTCCAGACAGGCATCGCCAAGCTGTGGGAACGCAACGACCTGCCGCCGCTGTTCGCAGAATATGTCGACGAAGTCGCCGCACTGAACCCCGACGGCCAGCTACGCTTCTATCCCGGTTCGCCCTATATCGCCTGGCGGCAAATGCGCGAGCAGGACCGGATGCGTCTGTTCGAACTGCACAGCACGGAAATCGACGTGCTGCGGCACAATTTCCGCGATGCGGGCCGTCGCGCAATGCTGTACGCGGGCGACGGCTTCGACGGCATTCTCGCCTTGCTCCCGCCTGCGCCGCGCCGCGCATTGGTTTTGCTCGATCCGTCATACGAAGACAAGCGTGACTACACACGCACGCTTCGTTGCGTCGAAGAAAGTCTGAAGCGTTTTCCGACCGGCACCTACGCGGTCTGGTATCCGCAGGTGAAGCGCCCGGAATCGCAACGCTTCCCCGAGCAGTTGAAAAAGCTGCAAGAGCGCAATTGGCTGCATGTCAGCCTGACAGTCAGCAATCCGCCAGCGGACGGTTTTGGCCTATTCGGCAGCGGCATGTTCATTCTTAATCCGCCGTACACGCTGCCGAAAATGCTCAAAGAGCAGATGCCGTGGATCGTAAAAGCGCTCGGCGAGGACGGGGCCGCGCAGTTCAAGGTCGAATACCGCGGCGATTGAGATTGCGCCAAGGGCGCGCGCCGGTACAGCCGCGCCCCGATCGCGCCGTTACTTGAGTTGGGCCGCAGCCTTGCGGGCGAAGTCGTTTGTGTAAGTTGCGTTCAGGTCGATCTTCTTCGGGTCGAGCCGGTTATCAAACGACGCCAGCGCGCGCAGCGAAGTCGCCGGTCCGTCGGCGGGCATAAGGCCGTCGGGGGAGTAAGCGTCGCGCACGTTGTGGAAAGCCTCCACGTACAACGCGGAATCGTTGAGCAGGTACGCCGGCGGTACCATCTTCAGCAGGTCCGCATCGCTCGCGGTCTGCAACCAATGATCGGCACGCACAATTGCATTGGCGAGCGCCTGCGTCGTCTTCGGATATTTCTGGATAAAACTCTCCGGAGCGTAGAGCGTGGCGGCCGGCATCATTCCGCCGAACACCTCCTGCGTGCCCTTGACCGTGCGAGTATCCACGAGCACCTTGATTGCACCGCTGCGTGTGAGCTTTGTCATCATCGGGTCGACGTTGGAGAGAGCGTCGATTTGCCCGTTGCCCACCGCCGCGAGCACCGTGGCGCCGCTGCCCACGCCGATCGCGGCGATATCGCTTCTCTGCACGCCCGCCTTGCGCAACGCGACCGTAAGAACCAGATCGGTCGACGAGCCCGGCGCGCTCACGCCGACTTTCGCCCCTTTGAAATCCGCGAGTGTTTTTATCTTGTCGGCTTTCGACGTCAATACTGCGACCGCAATTTGCGGCGCGCGGCCCATCAGCACGAAAGCCCGATACCGCTGGCCCTTGGCCTGCATGAAAAGCGTGTGCTCGAACGCACCGGCGCCGACATCCGCGCTGCCGCCCACCACCGCCTCCAGCGCTTTGGAACCGCCCGCGAAATCTTCCAGCGTGACTTCGAGACCTTCGTCCTTGAAATAGCCCAACTGTTGCGCCGTCAGCACAGGCAAGTAGTAAAGCCCGGGCAAACCGCCAACCGCCATTGTCAACGCCGGCTTTTCAGGTGTGTCCTTCGCGAACGCTACGCCGTGCGGCACGGCAGTGGCGGCAAGCACGGCGAAGGCGCCGGCGGCGCGCCGCATCCAGTGAGAGAGCATTGACGTCTCCTTTTTTGTGTTTTCGTTCCGTGCGGTAGCCGAGCCGGCTACCCTATGCCCGGCTTTGGGCGCGAGAAACCGCTCGACGATTGTCGGCTTTCAACCCGGCGCGCGCCATGCGCCCAAACCCCAATCGTCGGGCGCCGCAACGGGCATCCGACGACGGGCGCGCCAATAGGCGTTTATGAGCGTGGACCTACGGGTAGCGGTTGTGCAGGCGCACTATTGCCGATGGTGTGGCGCAGGGCCAGGCTGCGGCTGCAGCGGGAATGTGGCGCCGCCGCCAGGCATTTCGATATAGGGCGCAACGACAATCGGCACGGATGAGTTCGGCGCGAGTTCCGCAGGTGTGGCAATGGGCTGCGCTTCGACGATGGGCTGCCGCGAGAGTGGTGCGGTTTGCAGCACCGTGCCGCTCTGGCCGTCGCTGATGCCGCTCTGGGTGTCGAGGATGACCGGTTTGCGGGTATTGCTCGACGCGGCGAAAACACTCGACGTGGCGCAGGTCGCGAGCAATGAAAGTGCAATGACGGCCGCCGAGCGTTTGAACGTGCGAATTGGAGACATGAGCGGACCGGTTGAGTCGAAACGCCGCATTAAGCGGACAACGCTTTACATTACCGCGACATACGCCCGGAAGCTAGTCGATCTTCGCCAACGCCCCGTGTCTCGGCGCCCGGCTGCGAGTAAACGGCGTCCAGATATGACAAAGCCCCGCGATAACGGGGCTTTACGGTGAACAATTGGTCACAGAGGCGGACTACACCGAACTTGGTGGTGCCTGGGCCTGCCGTCTGGGACTTACAGCGAGTAGCCGTTGGTTTCGAGCGAGCGGATACGCTGTTCCAGCTGGACGATGTCCGACGACGAAGCCAGATAGGCTTCCCGGCGGTCGCGCTCTGCAGTTTCAAACCAGGTGCTCAGCTTTTCGATGATGTACGCAAACATGGTGTTCTCCAAGGATCAAATGAATCCCCGGTGGACCTCGCATCAGGGATTTCCCGTAAAAGGGTTAACCCGAATTATAGGCCGATGGTGTAACCGCGCCAGTGAAATGCTCGCATGAAGTGCATTCCATTTTGGAATGACGCACACAGACTGTGCATAGCAAGTCTTGATTTCATTGGCCTTATCGGTTGGCCATGGTTCGGCTCCGAACCCGGCTCCGGCGGTTTGCACAATTTAGGTGCGTCGCACGGGTTGCACCTGACTCTTCCTCTTAGTACGGTACATCTCACGACGACACGAGCCCGCTTCGACTGCTGCCTTCGTCTCCTGTCACTCGGTCCACGTCGGCAAGTCGTTCGATGATGGGACATTCAGGGCGATCGTCGCCGTGACAATGAGTGGCCAGATGCGCCAATGTGTCTCGCATTTCAGTGAGCTCGGCAATGCGCCGATCCAGGTCGGCCACGTGATCCAGCGCGATTGCCTTTACTTCCGCGCTGGCGCGCGTCCGGTCATGCCACAGCGCCAGCAGCCGCCTGATATCTTCGACCAGGAAACCGAGTCGGCGCGCCTGACGGATAAAGCGCAATGAATGAACCTCCTGCGGACCGTAAACTCGATAGCCGGCGCTCGTGCGGGCTTTCGCCGTCAGCAGCCCGACGCTTTCGTAGTAGCGGATCATCTTCGCCGTGACGCCCGACGCGCGGGCCGCTTCACCAATGTTCATGACCGTGTTCTCCTGATTGCGTTGATCGCACACCTTCCCATGATGGGAAGGTCAGCCAGTTAAATTACGCTCGTGCAGGCATAATTCAACTGTGCAGCAGTCATTTCCAAGGGCAATTCCGATGAAGACCGAATTTCAGGTTGAAGGCATGAGCTGCCAGCATTGCGTGGCGGCAGTTACGAACGCCATCCGCGAACATGACGAAGCGGCGCGTGTTCAAGTCGATCTCGAGGCGGGCCGCGTTGCAGTGGAGTCAACACAAACGGTCGATGTATTGAAGACCGCCATCGAGGACGCTGGCTATACCGTCAAGGACGTGCTTCGACAGGAGTCGGCAGAAGCGGGCGCGTCCCGCGGCGGCCCCTCTGGCGGCGTCGCGCGTTAGGCGGACGCGATCATGTTCAAGGTCGCCGTAATAGGAGCTTCGGGTCTGCTCGGTCGCGCTGTTGTGAACGAACTGACCAAGCAACGGGCCTGGCAGGTCGTGGGCACAGCATTCACCCGTCCCGCGCCGAATACTGTGGCGCTCGATGTGCGCGACTCGCGGGCGGTCGAGCAGTTTGTCGAACGCGAAGCGCCTGATGCGCTCGTGATTGCCGCTGCGGAGCGTCGCCCGGATGTGTGCGAACGTCACCCTGAACTGGCCCGCGCGCTCAATGTGGATGCTGTGCGCACGATCGCAGCTGCCGCACATCGGCGCGGCGCATGGACGCTGTCCATTTCCACGGATTACGTGTTCGACGGCACTCGCCCACCCTACCGGCCGGACGCGCAGCCTGCGCCGCTCAATGCCTACGGGCGCAGCAAGCTGGAAGGCGAGCGCGCGTTGACCGACGCAACCGACTTCGGCTGCGTGCTGCGCTTGCCGCTGCTGTATGGGCCTATCGTCGATTGGGCGGAATCTGCCGTAACGAGCCTCGTGCCGGCGATCGCCGCGTCCGCCGGGCCGCACGGCAAAGCCGCTCACATGGACGCGTGGGCGATTCGCTATCCCACCTTCACGCCGGACGTTGCGTTCGTGATCCGGCAAATGCTCGAGCGTTATGTCGAGGGCAACGCGATTCGCGGCATTGTGCATTGGTCGGGCAACGAACCGATGACGAAGTACGAGATAGCGGTGCGCCTTGCTGAAGCGCTGGATCTCGACGCGCGGCTCACCCCGCAACATGCCCCGACCGATGCGACGCCTCGGCCGCACAATTGCCATCTTGCGTCCGAACAGCTGGAGCAGCTTGGCATTGGTCGACGCACGGCCTTCAATACGGGGATTCGCGAGGTGTTAAGCGCCTTTCCGTGGCGCGGCGAGATGCGGCTTGATTAAGCGCGGATAGGTAATCCGTTTTGCCGCTTCCAGTGACGAAACAGTCGATTCGACTGTGCCGTTGAGTTTCGCCATCTTCGAGACATGAGCTGAGCGCTCGGTGGCTCGCGCGTAATGGCACTGATGGGAGGGTGGCCGGCATCGCGGGCCCATTGAAGGTGCAGGCGGGACCGGGCATCTACCGCGCAGTAAGGGTCTGCGCCGTACCGCGGCCATTTTTCCGCCGCGTAAACGCCGCAACCCCACCTTGATGGGGTGGGGTTGCGGACACTGCTGGGGAGCCTGACGATTACCTACTTTCACACGGGTAATCCGCACTATCATCGGCGTGGAGTCGTTTCACGGTCCTGTTCGGGATGGGAAGGGGTGGGACCGACTCGCTATGGTCATCAGGCTTTGACGGGTTGCCGTACTGCCGGTGGGGCAATACAGCCAA
>Ga0268254_10000153_pt1 | contig 62454 bp, 55 predicted proteins | sample AgamicOrSfrz_FD_200251 | JGI IMG/M metagenome (GOLD analysis project Ga0268254, IMG submission 200251) | Agave microbial communities from Guanajuato, Mexico - Or.Sf.rz (v2) (version 3) | ecosystem: Host-associated > Plants > Phyllosphere > Phylloplane/Leaf | place: Guanajuato, Mexico...
CATGGAGGGCTGTTGGCTTTGCTCCCGGTCATAATGAACCTAATGGGGAGAAAAGAGCACCGGCCGAAGACGCGGTGTCGTTTACCGTCGTCAATGATCAGGGTTTTTTGCAAACTAAACACCGGCTTTATATGTCGTCAAAGCCGTTCGATGACCCACGCGTTGTCACTGGGGGCCCCGGTATTATGTACACACTTGACGATGGTACCGTCCAGTCAATTACCCCGGAATTTCCCGGTTGGAAGTTGGGTATGGTGTACTTCACTAAGGGATGGCTCGAAGGAAAAGTTGTAAGTCATGAACAAAACTATCAGGACTTACCTGACACAGTCCCGGAGGTTAAAGATTATACCGGCTGGGATCGGATGCGCTGTGATATGGATGCAGGACGATAAGGAGATAAAAATAATGAAAGGTGTCATTCGACTGAACGACCCGCTTGTGAGTGGTGGAAAAGTCATAAAGGCCACTGGTGCGGACTTTATGGGTAATCCTGTAGCCCTGAGTGGTGATCTGGTGCAGTGCCCTATGCACAAAGGGACATTCACTATCAATGAATGTCATCCAACCTGGACCATGCACGGCAAGGGGGTTGTGGTGGATGGTTGTCACGCGGCCTGTGGCTGCGAAATCAAAAGCACCTTGCCTGTTGCGGGGGCTGCGTGATGAAAGAGTGGTGGTTATACAAGCAACAGCCAGATGCAGAAAGTAATGTATCCGTCGCGGTAATTATTGCCATATATGTTCTGGCTATAGGCGCCAGTCTGCTGATCAGAGCATTAACCTGGCCTGAAAAGGAACATGTTACTACTATATTTTTTGTGCCTTCCGTTATTCTCCCTTTCTGCCTTGTCTCTATGTTTGTATATATAGCGTTCATGTTTGATGATACCCATGTTCACTATTTCGAAACGCGTAAATTCATCGCAAAAGAGCGAGAAATCAATTTAAAAACGTATGCTCGGAAAAATGTGGCTATTGCAGCCTGGTCTGCAATCACTCCTCTGGAGCAACCGGCACTGAATATGTTGAAGCTTGAAGGGGAGTTTCCGCTGGCACCGAAAACGCCGGTTAAAATTCACCAGGAAGCGCTTTTCGACCAGTCCCGTAATGAACAGATATTTAATCGCCTGCTGGCCCCGATGGCCGAAAAGCTGAAGGGATACAATTATCGTGTGTTTGAAATCGTTGTCTGGGTTCGCGGTGGGAATGAGAATTGTATTGAAGAACTCCGGCGTTCACTGGAGCGAATGGGTGTTGATCATGCCAGTACCTGCAAAATTGAATATATGACGGAATGCCCCGATTATGCGCTTATCAGCCAATGGGCTAATCTGGCAGATTACAGGATTGAAAACCGGTTAGTTGTTATTCTTGATTTGCATGAAGAAGACGACGAATCAAAGTGCATGGAAAATGCCTGTGCATTCCTGCTGACCAACCATTATGTTTGGGAGGAAGGTGAAAAACCGGTTTATCTGTATCAGCCCATGTCCGGTGTCACAGATATTGAGGCAAAAATGCCGATCTATCTGCAGGTGGAATCTGTGCTTACGCCAAAAACGCTCTGGTATACCGGTCTTTCCCGTACCGAGAAATACCCGTTAATGCAGGCCCTGGATGAAAAGGGGCAGGCGCCGAAACGATTGGATCTTGATGCCTCATTAGGCGAGAAGAGTGCCGGGTATCGGTGGCTCGCGCTGGCGTTGGCGGCAGATGCGGTTAAATATGCTCAGGGGGAGCAGTTGGTGGCTTCTTCAGAAAAAAACAAATTTAGTATTACTGCGCTCTCTTCTCAGAGAACCGCCATTCCTGCAAATCTTGTATGGGGGACATGGAGTAATCCACTGTTGCCTGCAGGTATGGCGGCGTTTTTCTTTATAGTTTCACTCTTTGCGTATTATATTAGTTTCGCAGTTGAAAATGATCCCCTCTCTATGTGGGAGCTTGTTGCAAGCATCATCATCCCATTTGTTGTTTTTATTGGCACAGGTATTTTACTTTTAATAGTAAAAACCAATGAAGCTTATAAGGATATAGGATACTAAAATTTATACCGCCCAGGCGAGCCGCTTACTTTCAAAGGGTACTGGTATTTACCCGCTTGCCAATATCTTTTAGCTGAGAATATTTTTCCAGCAGTTGCGGCCCGTCATCCAGGCTCATCGCAAACATCCACATGTAGGTCATGACAGAATAGATATGCCCGGCATCCAGCCCGCCTTCGAACGACATGGTCAGTATGGTACTGGCGAATAAAATCGCGGTCACCGTACCGATGGCTAAATAGCCAAAAGCTTCCCGATCAGACAGCTTAATACGGAGCCTCGCCAGCACATCGTAGTGCCTGGACAACGACCTCCTGGATGCGCTGTTCACGAACGCCACCTCTTTTTCCAGCCGATCGTTTAGTCGCACGAATAGCGCTTCGTTCCTGGAGGAAAATCCCGGTAAAAAGAGGGCGAAGAAAGCCAGAATGAACAGGCAGGCGACGCCGGTCCAGAACTGTAGCAGGAGCAACATCGCCGCGGCACCGATGATTGACGCGACAGAGGTCACCAGCACCGGCAGATGTTTCTCGAAGAAATCTACAAATTCACGCGACAGCGCCACGCGTGCGGCAATGGTTGAGGCGCTGTGCTGCTCTTCGCGTTGCGCGATAATGACCGGAACGGCCAGCTCGGCGTAAATGCGCGCAAAGGTGCGGGTATCGATGCTGCGTCTTGCCGCGCCAATCGCCCACATTACAAATACCATCACCGCATAGAGCACGGCATGTAACGCCTGGCCCGTAACAATGGCATTGATCGCAAAGCCTGCCAGCAGAGGGTAGAGCAGCATCGTGATATTTTCAGCCGCCACCAGTAAGAACGTGAGAATGAGTTTTCGGCTATGTCGTTGGCCCAGCAGTTTGAGCGTTTTGACCGCGCTGTTTGATACTGCGGCGGGTGCCGCATTTTTTAAGGTAAGCATAAAGTTTTTTGTTAAGATGGACTTGAGCGGTTGCTCAAATCTGTGGGGTGAGTCTATTTGAGCGCTTGCTCAAAGTCAACATAGGCAGGTCGATGAAAGAAGCAAAAGAGGCGTTAAAAGTCAGGATTCTGGACGGGGCTATCGCTCTATTTCTGGAGAAGGGGATCGCCAACGTCACGACGCGTGAGTTGACCGAGTCGTTAGGGATCTCACGCAGTCATATTTATCATTATTTCAGCAACTGGCAGGCCTTGTGTATTGCGGCGCTGGAGCGTTTTATGCGCGACGAGCTGGAAACCTTTACGCGTGAGGTGGCGGCCTTACCCTCCATGCAAAAAATGGATCGTCTGGTCGCCGATTTTTTGCCCTTTGAGCAGGATGCCGCCTGGCAGCTGTATGGCGCAACCTGGCAATTGGCGCTGCATAACGACGTATACGCTGAACTGGTTGAATCCATTATGCAGGCGTGGAGCGAACTGGTGCGCGACATCATTGAGGAGGGCGTCGAAAATGGAACCTTCCACGCGTGCGACGCCAGCCGCACCACGCGACAGCTCATCTCACTCCTGAGCGGATATGATGAGTTTCTGGGTGTGCGACCCTCAGCAGAAAAGTGCGCAATGGTCCAGGCCGATATTGCCGATTTTATCCAACGGTTTATTTATAAGGCGTAAGAGCCGGGTGTTACCGGCTGCGCTGCACTTATACGGGCCTACAAAGGCATGGTACCTGCAGGCCGGGCAAGGCGCAGCCGCTACCCGTCTGGTTGAACACGACTATTTTTGACATTTCTCACCTCGAATGACGTAACGGACATTTTGAGGGGCAAACTGTACCGGGCAGCATTCGTGGGAAAAACCGCTCACGCGGAACTTCACTGTTTCCCAAGGGTTAACAATCCATGCAGTTGGGCGCTATTGTCGGCAAAAAGCGCGCTTAACCAGTCGATAAAGACCCTCACTTTGGGGGCAAGGTAGCGGCGATCGGGATAAAGCACTGAGATGGGTTTAGTGACGGAAGTGTAGCTGGCAAGGACCTCAACCAGCCTGCCAGACTCCAGATGCGGAGCCAGAATCGCACGGATGCCCTGCAACATTCCCAGGCCGGCAAGCCCGCACGAGAGCAAGATATCCGAATTATCCACCAGCATGGTTCGGGCGGGGCGCACAATCACCGGCGTGCCGTCCTGCATAAAGCGCCAGTCCATCACCGCACGGCTATGACCGGAAAAGAACATTACGGCTTTATGTCCCGCCAGATCGTCAGGGGTTGTAGGCGTGCCGTATTTTTTCAGGTAAGCGGGCGCCGCGCAGGTGACCAGTCGCGCATCACCCAGACGCCGGGAGATGAGCGTCGAGTCCTGTAACTCCCCAAGGCGGATCACGCAGTCAATCCCTTCTGCCACCATATCGACGCGGTGATCTGAGGAGGTCAGTTCCAGTTCGATATCCGGGTATTTTTCCTGAAACCCGGAGAGCGCAGGGATCAGCACCGCATGGGCCAGCGACAGCGGCGTATCGACTCGCAGCCGACCACGGGGAGGACGCGTGGGCGAGAAGAAAGCCAGCACGTCGTCTACTTCATGCAGTAAGACTTTTGCACGCTGAAAAAAAAGCTCCCCTTCAGAAGTGAGGCTGATTTTGCGGGTGGTCCGGTGAAGGAGTTTTGTCCCCAGTTCGTCTTCCAACTGTTGCAGGGCTTTGGTGACGGCAGGGCGATGAAGCTGTAGTCTGTCTGCCGCCCGGGTAAAGCTGCCCTGTTCGGCAACCTCCACAAATATGTTCATCCGTTCAAACATCCTGGCGCTCATCGTCTTCAGCCTTTTGGTGGGATTGTTTCTCAATGGATAACAGTGTAATACGAAAAAGCCACTTTTTACTGTACCAGCAAATACTTATCCTGATGTCATCCAACGCAATGAGGTCATGACATGTCGATATTTCACAATTACCAGGCACCCGTAGTCAATCGCAAACAAGTGGGTGATACCCTGGTCACCCTGGTGAGCGATGGCTATCTGGATGCTTCATTTGAACTGTTATCCGGTATCACCGGTTCACAAGCGGAAGCGGTCCTGCAGCAGCGGGGAGTATCGGCGCTGCCGCGAATGAATATCAACGTCTACGTGATTCAGAACGGTAAGCAGACGATCCTGGTCGACAGTGGGGCGGGTAACTTCAAGGGCTGGGGCGGACGACTGCCCGTGGCGCTGGCAGCAGCGGGAATTGATCCGCTGCAAATTGATACGATCCTGCTCACCCATGCGCATCCTGACCATATTGGCGGTCTGGCTGGCCCGTTACAGACGCCACACTTCCGCAATGTGGAGCGGCTCTTTGTTCATCAGGATGAGCTGGCTTTCTGGCGCAATAAAACGCTACAGGCTTCTGCCCCGGAGGGCTTCAAGCCCGCTTTCGCGCTGGCGCAAAACGCTTTTGCGGCCTACGAACAGAAACTGGTTCCGTTCAAACACGATGATATCCTGCCGGGAATACAGGCGGTGGCACTGCCGGGGCATACGCCCGGGCACAGCGGCTACGTTATAGGGGACGAGAAAGATTCCCTTCTCATCTGGGGCGATATTGTCCATTTCCCACATATTCAGGTTGAACACCCGGACGTGACCATCGCCTTTGACAGCGATCCGGCGGCAGCGGCAGCCACCCGCAAACGTCTTCTGGAGCGCGTGGCGACAGATAAACTCATCGTTTCGGGCATGCATTTCAATGCGCCCATCACTGCCACGGTGAAACAGGGGGCGGCACAACAGTTTACGCTCCACTATGACGGCTGGTCTCCGGTGGTCTGATTTCTCTACTCTTCGACCGCAGAATCACCCGTCCCCCTGTTGACAGGGCACTACACTGATCTACATACCTGCACGCGCTACCCCAGCGCGTGATTGTCGTGTCCATTACATAAGGATGCATCATGATCCGGTCCATTCCTCTTGAGCGTTATCGCAACATCGGCATCTCGGCACATATTGATGCCGGTAAAACCACCACCACCGAGCGCATCCTGTTTTACACCGGGGTGAGCCACAAGCTGGGGGAGGTCCACGATGGCGCGGCGATCACCGACTGGATGGCGCAGGAGCAGGAGCGGGGCATTACCATCACCTCTGCGGCGGTAAGCTGCTTCTGGTCCGGAATGGATCGCGGTTATGAGCCGCACCACATCAATATTATCGACACCCCCGGGCACGTCGATTTCACCATCGAAGTGGAGCGATCCATGCGGGTGCTGGACGGGGCAGTGATGGTCTACGACTCGGTGGGCGGCGTGCAGCCGCAGTCGGAAACCGTCTGGCGGCAGGCCAATAAGTACCGGGTGCCACGTATCGCCTTCGTCAATAAGATGGACCGTCCGGGGGCCGATTTTTTCCACGTGGTGCAGATGATGATTGACCGGCTGAAAGCCCACCCGGTGCCGATTGTGATCCCCATTGGGGCCGAAGATCATTTCAAGGGCGTGGTCGATCTGATCAAGATGCGGGCCATTATCTGGGATGATGCTACCCAGGGGATGACCTTTAACTATGCCCCGGTGCCGGATGACCTGCTGGCTACCGCGCAGACGTGGCGGGAAAAAATGGTTTCGGCGGCAGCGGAAGCCAGCGACGATCTGATGGATAAATACCTTGAAACCAACGCCCTGGACGACGCGGAAATCATCCGTGGCTTGCGTCAGCGCACGGTTGCCGGGGACATCCAGCCGATGCTATGTGGCAGCGCCTTTAAAAACAAAGGGGTGCAGCGAATGCTGGATGCGGTGATCGAGCTGATGCCGTCACCCCTCGACGTGCCCGCCATCGACGGGGTCGATGAGAAAGGGCAGCACGCCGAGCGTCACCCTAACGATGACGAACCCTTCTCCGCGCTGGCGTTCAAGCTGATGTCGGACCCCTACGTCGGCCAGCTGACCTTTATCCGCGTCTACTCCGGGGTGCTAAAAAAAGGCGACGCGGTGTTCAACCCGGTTAAGGGTAAAAAAGAGCGCATCGGGCGCATCGTGCTGATGCATGCCAACGACCGTCATGACGTCGAGGAGTTACGCACCGGGGATATCGCCGCCTGCGTGGGGCTAAAAGATGTCACCACCGGGGATACCCTGACAGACCCCGGCGCGGTGATCACCCTCGAGCGGATGGAGTTCCCGGATCCGGTGATCTCGCTCTCCATCGAACCAAAAACCAAAGCCGACCAGGAGAAAATGGGCATCGCGCTGCACCGTCTGGCGGCAGAAGATCCCTCCTTCCACCTGCATACCGACGAAGAGTCCGGCCAGACCATCATCTCCGGGATGGGCGAGCTGCATCTGGAGATTATCGTTGACCGTATGCGGCGTGAGTTCGGCGTCGAGGCCAATATTGGCCGTCCACGGGTGACCTACCGGGAAACCATCCGCAAAGGGGTGAGCGATATCGAGGGCAAGTTTGTTCGCCAGTCCGGCGGTAAAGGGCAGTATGGCCATGTGGTGCTGAGTCTCGAGCCGCAGGAACCAGGCAGCGGTTTTACCTTTGTCGATGCCACCAAAGGCGGGGTGGTGCCGCGGGAGTATATCCCGTCGGTGGAGAAGGGGCTGCGGGAGGCGATGAACAGCGGCGTGCTGGCGGGCTATCCGGTGGTGGATGTCAAAGCAACCCTGACCTTTGGCTCCTACCACGACGTTGACTCCTCAGAGATGGCTTTCCGCATGGCGGCCATCTTCGGCTTTAAGGATGCGGCGCGCAAAGCCGACCCGGTGATCCTCGAGCCGATGATGCACGTCGAGGTCGAAACCCCGGAAGAGTACGCCGGTAACATTATGGGCGATCTCTCCTCCCGCCGCGGCCTGGTGCAGGGGATGGAGGAGCGGTTCGGCAGTCAGATTATCCGCGCCGACGTGCCGCTGGCGGAGATGTTCGGTTACGCCACCACGCTGCGATCCATGTCCCAGGGGCGGGCGACGTACAGCATGGAGTTCCACCATTACGCCGAAGCGCCCCGTATCGTGGCGGATGATATCATCGCCGGGCGGTCGAAAAAGTAGCCTCTGGAGTGAACCATGAAGCGTCCGCATCTTGCTCTCGCCGCGCTCATGGCCTCCCTGACACTGCTTGGGTGCGTGGTGATGTCCGGCACCAGCCGCACCGACTTTACCGCCACCAGGCAGGCAGATTTGGTGTTTATTGGCCTGCCTGCGCCGTTGAACTGGCTTGCGGCGGGGATGCAGGGCACTACCTTTCCGGTCTCCAGTACCCTGTCGCTTACCGCCGCCCACGTCGCGGTGCCGTTGCTGAAGCCCATTAAGGCGCAACATCCCCTCTGTGATGTGGCGGTGATTGGCGATAACAACCGGGGCAAGATCGTGCATCAATTGGCCTATGCCAGGGCCGGACGCAACGTGACCCTGTTCGGCTACAGCGCCATCAACAGCCTGCCAAAATCCAGCATGGGCAAGATTGACGGTTTCGTGAAGCGTGACGGCTGCTACTACGGTGTCATCACCGGGGCGGGGGCGGTATCCGGCATGTCCGGCGGGCCGGTAGTAGACAGCCTGACCGGGGAGACGGTGGGGATCATTACCAACGTTATCCCGGGCAAAGGGGCCGTGGTCTTTATCGCGGTGCAGGATTTTACCAACCTGCTGGACCGGATGCGGATCCCCTATAAAACCTACTGACCCGGCGCTTTTACCTGCCTGCCGCTGGTCACAAAGGTGCCCGCGCCCAGGTGGTGCAGGGTATTAAGCTTATCGTTGTCAAACTGCCAGCGCCCGGCGACAAACGCCCGTTCATCCGCCGCGGCAGAGACCACTTCACCAAACAGGGTGTCATATTTTTCTGCTGCCGGGGTCGCGGGCAGCAGACGGCACTCCATCCACGCCAGACACTTCTCTTCCACAACCGGCAGGCCCAGCACCGGGCCATTGATGACCGGAATACCGTAGCAGTTGAATTTATCCTCATCCCGGCCGCTGACGCTGCCGACTGCCCAGGTCCAGTTGGTGGCCGCCACGCCGGGGATGACGATCCCGAACATGCCGCTGCGCTCAATCAGCTCCCGCGACCAGGTGCTTTTATCCACCACGATGGCGATGCGCGGCGGCTCGAACTCCACCGGCATTGACCAGGCCGCAGCCATCACATTGCGCCGGTCAAGGGTGTCGTCGCGGCTGGTGATCAATACAGTGGGGCCGTGATTCAACAGACGGCTGGCGTGCATTAACTCAACGGGGCGGAAGTGGCTCATAAAAATTCCTCACAGAACGGGTCAGAGCATTAAACGACTGAAAGCCATCGGAAATCAATACGCAACATTTACGTCATGTATTCGTCACATAAGCTGCCTACAGTGGCGAGCATCAAATCCCAAAGAGGATAACAATATGCTCACTTCCATAACGCTCAACGGCGTCTCGTACGCTTTTGGCGCGAATACCGTTTTGAATCAAATCGATCTGCATATCGAGCCGGGTAGCGTGGTTGCGCTGCTGGGGCCGTCGGGCTGCGGCAAAAGTACGCTTTTGCGTCTGCTGGCAGGGTTAACCCAGCCTGCGGAGGGAGCGATCCATTTCGGCGACCGTCTGGTGGCGAAAACGGGCTGGGCGCTACCGCCGGAAGCCCGGGACATCGGCATGGTGTTCCAGGATTACGCCCTCTGGCCGCACATGACCGTGGCACAGAATGTGATGTTCCCGCTGAAGATGCGCCATATCCCGCGTCAGGAGTGCGACCGCCGGGTCGCGCAGGCACTGGCGCGCGTAGGCTTAAGCGAGTTCGCCGACCGCAAACCCGCGGGATTGTCCGGCGGGCAGCAACAGCGCGTGGCGCTGGCACGGGCGATTGTCGCCGAACCGCGGGTACTGCTGTTTGACGAGCCGCTCTCCAACCTCGACAGCGAACTGCGTGGAACCTTGTGTCACGAGATGGCCACGCTGCTGCGCCAGCTCGGTACCACCGCCGTCTATGTTACCCACGACCGCCGGGAGGCTGAAATCCTGGCCGATCGCATCGTGCATTTGTCTGCTGGCAGCGTCGCTGCCGATCGTTTGATTACATCCTCAGGGGAGTTCGCATGAAAGCTGCAATGTCCGTAAAAAAAGGAGTGCTGTTAGCCATGGCGTTATCGTCCGTTATGATGTCCAGCGCACACGCGCTGACCGTCTACACCGCAGGCCCGGGGTCGCTCGCCAAAAGCCTTGCCAGCGGCTTTGAAAAGAAAACCGGCGTCAAGGTGGATATCTTCCAGGCGACCACCGGCAAAGTGATGGCCCGCCTCGAAGCGGAACAGGCTAATCCGCAGGCCGATATTTTGATTTCCGCCTCCTGGGATACCGCGGAAGATCTGCACAACCGCGGCTGGCTGCTGCCGTACCAGAGCGCCAATGCGGCGAACGTGCCCGCAGACCTGAAATCAGACGACTTTGTGGCGCAGGGCGTCTCAGCGTTAGGCATCGTCTGGAACACCAAAAGCGGCACCCCGGAGCCGAAAGAGTGGCGCGATCTGACCACTGACGCATTTAAAGACAAAGTCACCACCCCGGACCCGGCGCTGTCCGGTGCTTCGCTCGATCTGCTGATCGGTCTGCAAAATGGCATGGGCGATAAGGCCTGGACCCTGTTTGAGGATCTCAAGAAGAACGGCATGGTGGTGAGCGGCCCGAATGCTCAGGCGGTGACGCCAGTCATGCAGGGGGCGAAAGCGGCGGTGTTCGGCGCGGTGGATTATGTCTCCTATGGCAACATCAGCCAGGGTGAATCCCTGAAGGTGATTTTCCCGGCCAGCGGCACGGTGATGGCTCCGCGTCCGATGATGATCCTCAAATCTACCCAGCATGCGGATGATGCGAAAGCCTTCGTCGATTACGTCCTGTCACCAGAAGGCCAGGCGATGGTGGCCGATGCCTGGCTGATGCCAGCCCGCGGCGACGTACAGGCTAAACGTCCGCTGCTCAACGACCTGAAAATCCTGCCGACCAACAGCGACGGCACCAGCGAACGCAGCGATATCCTCAAGCGTTTCAATACGCTCTTCACCTTATAATCACGTGACGGGGGCAACCCCGTCTTCAGGACTGCTTTGTGAATCCTAAATTCTTGTCGGTGATGACGCTGGCGCTACTGGTGATCCTGGTGGCGTTTCCGCTGGCGTTTATCTTGCTACAGGCGGTGTTTCCGCAGTTCAGCGCCGGGGTGTTCTCGGGTGCCTTGAGCGGCGTCGCAACGCTGCTGGCCGAGCCGCACTTGCCCACCATGCTGGGCGGCACGCTACAGGTTGGGGTTGGTGTGGCCCTGGTGAGCGCCTTGATTGGCTTTCCACTTGGCGTGGCGCGCGGGCTGTTGAATCTGCCGCTGCCCCGGCTGTGGGATCTGCTGTTTCTGATCCCGTTTTTAACCCCGCCCTATATTGCCGCGCTGTCGTGGATGCTGGTGCTGCAAACCAACGGCTATCTACAACAGCTCACCGGCTTCAACCTCAATGATATGTTGTTCAGCCAGACCGGGATTGTGCTGGTGATGGCGCTGAATATCTTCCCGGTGGTCTATTTCGCGGTATCGCGCAGCCTGCTGGCCAGCGGACAACGTCTGGCGCTGGTGGCCCGGGTTCACGGGGCCAGCCCCGGACGGGCGTTCTGGCATATCACGCTGCCGATGCTTTCGCCGTCGCTGGCGGCCGGGATGCTGCTGGCCTTCACCCTGGCGATTGAGGAGTATGGCGTGCCCGCCGCACTTGGCACCCGTGCCGGGGTGCTGATGCTGACCACCGATATCGAGAAAAAGCTGGCGGAATGGCCGATCGATCTCTCCGGTGCGTCGATGCTCTCCGTGGTGCTGGTGACCCTTGCACTCAGCGCCTGGTGGCTACAGAAAAAACTGACCGGTAATCAGGATGTGACCAGTATTACCGGCAAACCGACAGAGAACATGGGCGCGGATGCGGGGAGCTTTACCCTGCCGATAGTGGCGCTGCTGGGGTTGACCGGGTTTGTCGCGGTGATCCTGCCGGGTGCCTCGATGGCCTTATCCGGGGTGCTGGGCACCTTGTCGGGCGGGGTGTCACTCGACAATCTGACCGCTTCCCATTATGCGGCGCTGTTCAGTCAGCAGGGGGATGCCCTGTCGGCGCTGGGCACCAGCCTGTCGCTGGCGCTGGGGGCGGCCTGCATCACCGGCTTGCTCGGCCTGCTTGCTGCATGGCTAGTTGTGGTGCAGAAGATTAAGGGCCACGGGCTGGTGGATGCCCTGTCGCTGATGCCCGCTGCGTTGCCCGGCGTCGTGGTGGGGGTAGGGTTGATCCTGCTGTGGAATCAGCCCTTCTGGCCGGTCTCTCCTTACAACAGCTGGGCGATCCTGCTGCTGTCGTATTGCTGCCTGTTGCTGCCGTGGCCGGTACGCTATGTCGGTAGCGCGCTGCGCCAGTTAGGGGGGAATCTGGAGCCTGCCGCCCGGGTGCATGGCGCGTCGGCGCTGCAGGCGTTGCGTTTTATCGTCCTGCCGCTGGTCTCGCCGGCCATGCTGGCGGCGATGCTGATGGTGTTTGCCATTGCCTCGCGCGAGCTGGTCACCTCGCTGCTGCTGGCCCCTGCGGGCACGCAAACCGTGTCGGTGTTTATCTGGCGGCAGTTTGAGCAGGGTTCCGTCGGGCAGGGCATGGCAATGGCTACCCTGACGCTGCTTACAGGGCTGGTATTGATGCTGACGGCGCTGGGGATCATGCAACGCACCACGCGCGGTTAAAAAGCACTTTTGAAACAGTCACCGGCGAAAAATAGGTTATAAACACTTCATCCTTCACGCTGCCTCTGCGTTGGCTGCGTCTGCACACCCCGGTCGCTTACTTACGTCAGCGCCCGGGCGTTCTCAGACTTGCCGTCTTGATGCAACTTGAATGGTTTTGCGTAGAGATAAGGACGAATTGTTAAAGGAGCCAACCATGACCCCGTTTTTAACCGAGTATTTCGCCCGCACCGGTTGGCAGCAGCCGGTTTCTGTGGATATAGAGACCCTGCGGGCGCTGCACCTGCAACACAACAGCACCATCCCGTTTGAAAATATTGACGTGGTGCTGCCGCGGGAGATCCAGCTCGACGATCAATCCCTGGTGGATAAGCTGGTCACCGGCCGCCGCGGCGGTTACTGCTTTGAGCAGAACGGTCTTTTTGAGCGGGTGCTGCGTGAGGTGGGCTTTAACGTCCGTAGCCTGCTGGGACGGGTGGTGCTGGCGAACCCACCCCACATGCCGCCACGCACCCATCGTCTGCTGCTGGTTGAGCTGAATGGCGCACGCTGGATTGCCGATGTCGGCTTTGGCGGACAGACGCTGACCGCACCGATTCAGTTGATCGCCGAGAAGGAGCAGGCGACACCGCACGGGCTCTACCGGCTGATTAACGATGGTCTCGACTGGGTGCTCCAGTTCCGCCATCACGAACACTGGCAGTCGATGTATCACTTCGATCTCGCCGCCCAGTATCAAAACGATTACGTGATGGGCAACTTCTGGTCAGCGCACTGGCCGCAGTCCCATTTTCGTCATCATCTGTTGATGTGTCGGCATCTGCCGGACGGCGGCAAGCTGACCCTCACCAACCTGCACTTTACCCACTGGCAGAACGGGCAGGTGATTGAGCAGCGCAACCTCCCTGATGCAGAAGCGTTATATCAGCTGATGCAGGAACGGTTTGGGCTTGGGGTGGACGATCCGAAACACGGTTTTTCACTGGCAGAACTGACGGCGGTGATGGCCGGGTTTGAAACCCATCCGCAGGCGGGAAAATAAAACGGGAAGGGGCGTAAGCCCCTCTCTGTTAGCCGATCAAAACCTTCGCCCGCATTCTCAGGGCATCCCGTTCTTCGGCAGTTGCCGTTCCCTTTTTCACTGCTCGTCGCGCAGAATGTATAGAGCTGGACTTACAACGACTATCCCTTCGCATGTTGCTGATGTTATGTAGAATATTGCCCGGTGGATAACCCATCGGAACATCTTCACTCATTAACTCAGAGCATATTGATATGGAAATCTTGTCACAGAATAAATTCAGTTCGTTCGGCATGCTGCTGGGCGCTATCGCCCTGGTGCTTGGGATTGTGCATTTCTCTTTTGGGCCTTTTTCTTCCCCACCGCCACGTCTTGAAACGGTAGTGGCTGAACAGGTTGCTGCCGTTAAAGAAGGCATTATTGCTGGCATAACGGGGAAGACGCCTGCGCCCGCAGAAAACAGTACCGTGGATATTGATCGGCTTCTCAATAATGGCGGGATTATCCTTGCCATCGCTGGGCTGGTGCTCGCGTTTATCGGCGGTATGCGCAAAGAAAATCGCTGGGGGATTGCGGGCGCGTTAGCATTCGGAGGAGGAACGCTGATGTTTCACGTGGCCCTGTTTGGTATTGGGATAATTTGCGCCATTCTTCTGCTTTTCCTGATTTTTTCCGTGATTAACGGTAGTTTGCCTGGTCTTTAGTCTATTTACCATGCACGGGCGGCGGGCGCAGTATCGTGCTCTTCCACAGGGGGAAAATAAAACGGGAAGGGGCGTAAGCCCCTCTCTGTTAGCCGATCAAAACCTTCGCCCGCATTCTCACGGCATCCAGTTCTTCGTCAGTTGCCGTTCCCTTTTTCACTGCGTGACGCGCCCGCCAGTCCAGACTTTTGATCTGATCGGCGAGGGCGACATTGCGGCGTGCTCCGCTAATGGCAACTTCGAAGGGGTAGTTTTTGATTTGCGACGTGACTGGACAGCAGAGCATCAGACCGGTGCGTCCATTGTAAGTGGCGGGGGAAACAACCAGCGCAGGGCGAAGGCCTGCCTGTTCATGACCTGACTGCGGATCAAAATCCAGCCAGACGATATCGCCCGCTTCCGGGATGTAGTCCATTACAACAGCTCCTTACCTTGCGGTTGTCCAAAGGTGACTTCGTGATGCAGATTGTCGTCGGTGATCGCAGCGAGCAGCGATTCCAGCGTCGGTTCGTCCTTCCTGACGGGTGTCAAAATAATGCGTCCTTCTTCGTCTACGTTAACGTTCACCACATCGTCAACGTGCAGTTCAGCCTCGCGCATAACTGCGACAGGCAGCCTGACAGAAGGGCTGTTACCCCATTTTTTGACGGTGACTTGCGGCATAAAAAGACTCCAGATGTCGATACAAAGTATCGTCATCATAAAGGGTGGGGATTTTATGTGTCAACATTGTCGATACAGTGGCGGGGTGAAAACGCCGGGCGACGCATGCGCTTGCCCGGCTTGGGTGGGGCGGTTTCGTAAGCCGGGTAAGGCGTAGCCATTACCCGGCATGGCTCGGGCCTACCTTCTGGATCTCACCAACTGATAGCGCCGGGTGATGTACTCAAACGGCGCGCTCCAGACGTGGACCAGGCGGGTGAAGGGGAAGATCAGGAAAATAGTCATCCCCAGCACCAGATGGACACGGAAGATAAAGGCCACGCCGGTCAGCATCTCAGACGAGCCGCCGCGGAAGGTAAAGATCCCCTGCGCCCAGCCGACCAGCTTCAGCATTTCACTGCCGTCCGGGTATTGCGCCGAAAACGGGATGGTGGTCAGGCCGAGCACGCACTGGGTCAGCAGAATACTCATGATGATGATATCCGGCGTGGTGGAGGTGGCGCGCACCCGCTGGTTGAACAGGCGACGATACAACAGCATCGAGCCGCCAATCAGGGTCAGCACGCCGCAGATCCCCCCGGCAATCATCGCCAGCTGCTGTTTGACCGCCATAGGCAGGAACCAGGCGTACATCCAGTGCGGGGTCAACATGCCGAACAGATGCCCGAAGAAAATCCCCAGAATACCGATGTGGAACAGGTTGGAACCCCAGTTCATGCCGCGCTTGCTCAGCAACTGGCTGGAGGATGCGCGCCACGTATACTGGCCGTAGTCGTACCGCAGCCAGCTGCCGAGGAAAAACACCGCGGCGCAGATGTAGGGGTAAATGTCGAAGAAAAAGACGTTCAGATGGTGTGTCATTTTGGGCCTCCGGCACTGACGTCCACGTACTGCGGCGCGACGTCCTGGCTAAAGCGTCGTTGATATTGCTGCATGGGCGAGCTGTCGCAGGCCGTCGCGTTATCTTCAATAAACTTCACTTGCTCCTCTTCCCATACCGCATCCAGCGCCTGGCGGGTGTCATCCCGTTTTTCGCCCGCCACCTGCTGCGTGACACTGTCACTTGAGAGCTTGCTGCCTGCAAACCTCAGCAGGGCGTCGAATAGCTGATAGTGAGCCACCTGACGCTGTTTCAGCCGCCCGCCAATCAGCGCCAGAATGGGCGCGACGTTCTGCAATCCTTCCCGGGCCTGCGCGTCAGGCAAGATACTTAAATACTCCAGATAGAGCGGTAGATAGTCCGGCAGTTCGCGGCAGTCGAGCTGCAGCCCGGCCTGCTCGTACTGGTTCATCAGGTCAACCATCGCCTGGCCGCGATCCCGTGATTCGGCATGGACATGTTCGAACAGCAGCAGCGAGGTGGCGCGTCCGCGCTCGAATACTTCGCACCAGGAAGCCTGCTGGTCGAGCAGCGGGGCGCTAAGATACTGCTGCGCAAAGGGCAGCAGCATGGGCGCATCCTGCGTCACCAGGGCGATCGCCTCGTCGCGGCTCTCCCACAGCGCCTCGTCCGGGTACTCAATCAGCAGGGCAATAATTTTGAGGATCTGCATTAGTCTCCCTCCCCATGTTCACGCACCTCGGTGATATTGATGGCATCGATGCGGCTGCTGTTGAACAGGTTGAATTTGGTGTCGGAGCCGTGGCAGCCGTCACCAAACGTAAAGCCGCAGCCGTTTTTCTCCGGGAAGGCGTCGCGCGCCATTTCCCGGTGGCTGGTGGGGATCACAAAGCGGTCTTCGTAGTTGGCGATAGCGAGATAACGGTACATCTCCTCGACCTGTTCGACGCTCAGGCCCACTTCCTCAATGGCGCGGGTGTCGGTCACGCCTTCTACGGTCTGGGAACGTTTGTAGTGGCGCATCGCCATCATGCGTTTCAGGGCGCGCAGCACCGGGCCGGTATCCCCCGCGCTGAGCATATTCGCCAGATACTGCACCGGAATGCGCAGGCTTTCGACCGCCGGGAGGATGCTGTCGGTCTGCGGCAGGCCACCAGCGTCGGCGTAAGACTGGATCGGCGACAGCGGCGGCACATACCAGACCATCGGCAGGGTGCGGTACTCCGGGTGAAGAGGCAGGGCCAGCTTCCAGTCCATCGCCAGCTTGTAGACCGGTGAGCGCTGCGCCGCGTCAATCACGTTCTGCGGGATCCCTTGCTTAACCGCCTCTTCAATGATGGCCGGGTCATGCGGATCCAGGAACACATCGCACTGACGCTCATAGAGATCGGTTTCGTGTTCGGTGCTGGCTGCCTCCTCGATACGGTCTGCGTCATAGAGCAGCACGCCCAGGTAGCGGATGCGTCCGACACAGGTTTCGGAGCAGACGGTGGGCTGGCCGGATTCAATACGTGGATAGCAGAAGATGCATTTTTCCGACTTGCCGCTCTTCCAGTTGAAGTAGATTTTTTTGTACGGGCAGCCGCTGATGCACAGACGCCAGCCGCGGCATTTGTCCTGGTCGATCAGCACAATGCCGTCCTCTTCGCGCTTGTAGATCGCCCCGCTCGGGCAGGTCGCCGCGCAGCTCGGGTTGAGGCAGTGTTCGCACAAGCGCGGGAGATACATCATGAAGGTGTTTTCAAACTGGCCGTACATCTCCTTCTGCATCCGGTCGAAGTTACGGTCCCGGGCACGCTTTTCAAACTCGCCGCCGAGCAGTTCTTCCCAGTTTGGCCCCCATGTGATCTTGTCCATGCGCTTGCCGTCAATCAGCGAGCGCGGGCGGGCGGTAGGCAGGTGGTTACCCTCCGGGGCGCGGTGCAGATCCTGGTAGTCGAAGGTGAAGGGTTCGTAATAGTCGTCAATCTGCGGCATCTGCGGGTTGGCGAAGATTTTCGACAGCACCCCCAGCTTGCCGCCGAGACGCGGGGTCAGCTTGCCGGTAATACTGCGGATCCAGCCGCCTTGCCAGGCTTCCTGATCCTCCCAGTTTTTCGGATAGCCGATGCCGGGCTTGGTTTCGACGTTGTTAAACCAGGCGTACTCCATGCCTTCGCGCCCGGTCCAGACGTTTTTGCAGGTCACCGAGCAGGTGTGACAGCCAATGCATTTATCGAGATTGAGGACCATGCCAACCTGTGAGCGTATTTTCATTTTTTCGCCTCCTGTGCCTGATCCCGACCTTCGCCATCCAGCCAGTTAATGTTTTTCATCTTACGGATCATGATGAATTCATCGCGGTTCGACCCGACGGTGCCGTAGTAGTTAAAGCCGTACGCCAGCTGGGCGTAGCCGCCAATCATGTGCGTCGGCTTCGGACAGACGCGCGTCACCGAGTTATGAATCCCGCCGCGCCGTCCGGTCACCTCTGAACCTGGAATGTTCAGGATGCGCTCCTGGGCGTGGTACATCATGGTCATGCCTGGCGGCACGCGCTGGCTGACCACCGCGCGGGCGGTGAGGGCGCCGTTGGCGTTAAAGCACTCGATCCAGTCGTTGTCTTCGATGCCCAGCTCGCGGGCGTCGGTTTCGCTGATCCAGACAATCGGCCCGCCGCGCGACAGGGTTTGCATCAGCAGGTTTTCGCTGTAGGTGGAGTGAATCCCCCATTTCTGATGCGGGGTCAGGAAGTTGAGCGCCTTCTCCGGGAAGCCGTTCGGCGGGATCTCGCGCATGTGGGTCACGCTGCGGGTATCAATCGGGGGTCGATAGGCCACCAGACTCTCGCCAAAGGCGCGCATCCACGTGTGATCCTGATACAACTGCTGCCGCCCGGAGAGGGTGCGCCACGGGATCAGCTCATGGACGTTGGTGTAGCCAGCGTTGTAGGAAACATGCTCGCTCTCAATGCCGGACCAGGTTGGGCTGGAGATGATTTTGCGCGGCTGGGCCTGAATATCGCGGAAGCGGATCTTCTCGTCTTCCTTGTTCAGCGCCAGATGGATGTGCTCGCGACCGGTAAATTCGGCCAGCGCCTCCCAGGCTTTGACCGCCACCTGACCGTTGGTTTCCGGGGCGAGGGCGAGGATCACCTCCGAGGCGTCGATTGCCGTCTCGATGCGCGGACGGCCTTTCGCCGGGCCATCGAGCTTCACATAGTTCAGCTTGCCGAGGAAATCGACCTCATCCTGCGTGTTCCACGAGATGCCTTTCCCGCCGTTGCCGAGCTTGTCCAGCAGCGGCCCGAGGGCGGTAAAGCGTTCGTAGGTTTCCGGGTAGTTTCGCTCCACCACGGCGATGTTCGGCGCGGTTTTGCCGGGGATCAGATCGCATTCGCCTTTGCGCCAGTCGGCAATGTCGAACGGCTGCGACAGTTCCGCCGGGGAGTCGTGTTGCAGGGGCTGCAATACCACGTCGGTTTCGCTACCCAGGTGGCCGACGCAGACCTCAGAGAAAGCTTTGGCGATGCCCTTGTAGATCTCCCAGTCGCTGCGTGACTCCCAGGCCGGGTCCACTGCGGCAGAGAGCGGGTGAATAAACGGATGCATATCCGAGGTATTCATATCGTCTTTCTCATACCAGGTGGCAGTCGGCAGAACGATATCCGAGAACAGACAGGTGCTGGACATGCGGAAATCCAACGTCACCAACAGATCCAGCTTGCCCTCGATGGCGGCGGTCTGCCACTCCACCTCTTCCGGCTTCACGTCGTCCGTCGTGCCGAGATCGTCGCCCTGAATGCCGCTTTCGGTGCCCAGCAGGTATTTAAGCATGTACTCGTGGCCTTTCCCGGAGGAGCCGAGCAGGTTAGAGCGCCAGACAAACAGGTTACGCGGGTGGTTGTTGCCGCTGTCCGGCTGCTCGCAGGCCATGCGGATATCGCCGGAGCGTAGCGCCTGGGCGGTGTACTCTTGCGGCGACATGCCTACGGCATCCGCCTGGGCCTTAATGTGCAGCGGGTTAAGGTTCAGCTGAGGCGCAGACGGCAGCCAGCCCATGCGTTCGGCACGCACGTTAAAGTCGATCAGATGGCCGGTGAACTTCGAGGCATCGGCCAGCGGGGAGAGCAGTTCCTGGGCCGTGAGTTTTTCATAGCGCCACTGGCTGGCATGGTTGTAGAAGAACGAGGTGCTGTTCATCTGGCGCGGCGGGCGGTTCCAGTCGAGGGCAAAGGCCAGCGGCAGCCAGCCGGTTTGCGGACGCAGCTTCTCCTGGCCGACATAGTGCGACCAGCCCCCGCCGCTTTTGCCCACGCAGCCGCAGAAGACCAGCATATTGATCATCCCGCGGTAGTTCATGTCCATGTGATACCAGTGGTTCACCCCGGCACCGAGAATAATCATCGACCGGCCATGGGTTTTATGCGCCGTGTCGGCGAACTCCCGGGCGATCTGCTCGATGTGGCGACGCGGCACCCCGGTGATCTGCTCCCCCCAGGCCGGGGTGTAGGCTTTGATCTCGGCGTAATCTTTTGCCGCAAGGTCATCCTCCAGCCCCCGATCGAGACCATAGTTAGCCAGCACCAGATCGTAGACGCTGGCAACATGCAGCTGTCGGCCATCGGCGAGGGTCAGGGTTTTTACCGGCAGCTGGCGCACCAGCACCGGCTCCTGCTTCACGCTGCGGAAGTGCGGGTTTTCGTTGCCGCCAAAGTAGGGGAAAGCCACCCCGGCGACCGTGTCGTGGGTGCCCAGCAGAGAGAGCGCCAGGTCGGTTTCCTGGCCTGCCGCCAGGGGTTCAAGGTTCCATTTGCCTTTCTCACCCCAGCGGAAGCCGATAGAGCCGTTCGGTACCACCAGATCGCCCGTGGAGGTAAAGGCGACGGTTTTCCACTCCGGGTTATTGGCTTCGCCAAGCCCGTCGGCAAGGTCGGAGGCACGGAGCATCCGGCCCGGCACGTAGCTGCCATCGTCGCGGGGATCGAGCATCACCAGCATCGGCATATCGGTGTAGCGACGGCAGTAGTTGAGGAAATAGTCGCTCGGGTTGTCGAGGTGAAACTCTTTCAGGATCACGTGGCCCATCGCCATGGCCAGGGCGCTGTCGGTGCCCTGTTTCGGTGCCAGCCACTGATCGCTGAGTTTGGCCACTTCCGAAAAGTCAGGCGTGATGGCAATGGTTTTGGTGCCTTTGTAACGCACTTCGGTAAAGAAGTGGGCGTCCGGGGTACGGGTCTGCGGCACGTTCGACCCCCAGGCGATGATATAGCTGGAGTTGTACCAGTCGGCGGATTCCGGCACGTCGGTCTGTTCCCCCCAGGTCATCGGCGAGGCGGGGGGCAGGTCGCAATACCAGTCATAGAAGCTCAGGCAGGTCCCGCCCAGCAGGGAGAGATAGCGGGTGCCCGCAGCGTAAGAGACCATCGACATCGCCGGGATCGGCGAAAAGCCCGCCACCCGGTCAGGCCCGTAGTGTTTGATGGTCCAGACGTTGGCGGCGGCAATAAGCTGGTTCAGCTCTTTCCAGTTCGAGCGAATAAACCCACCGTGACCGCGCGCCTGCTTGTAGCTCTGGCTCTTTTGCGGGTCATTCATGATGGCATTCCAGGCCAGCACCGGATCGCTGTGCTGGCCCAGCGCCTCGCGCCACAGCTCAATCAGCTTGCGGCGTACCAGCGGGTATTTCAGGCGGTTGGCGCTGTAGAGATACCAGGAGTAGCTGGCCCCGCGCGGGCAGCCGCGCGGCTCATGGTTCGGCAGGTCGGGGCGGGTGCGGGGGTAGTCGGTCTGCTGGGTTTCCCAGGTGACCAGGCCATTCTTGACGTAGATTTTCCAGCTACAGGAGCCGGTACAGTTCACGCCGTGAGTGGACCGCACAATTTTGTCGAACTGCCATCGCTGGCGATAGCTGTCCTCCCAGTCGCGGTTGGTGTGCATCACCTGACCGTGTCCATCTGCGAAGGTCTCGCCTTTTAGTTTGAAATAACGAAAGCGATCCAACAATTTACTCATGACGTTTCTCCTGACGGGGCGACTCCCGCCCCGTGGTTACACTGCTCACAAAAAAATTGAACTACGCGTTATGATTTGACGTGCTTCTGACGACGGCCATACACCAGCCAGGTGATGAACACGCAGACGATGTAAAACACCAGGAAGACCTTCATCGCCCCCACCGGCGAGCCGGTCATCGCCAGCGAGGTGCCAAAGGCTTTGGGAATGAAGAACCCGCCGACAGCGCCGATGGCCGAGATAAAGCCCAGCGCGGCCGCCGTATCGGTGACGGCCTCTTTCTGGGCCTGCTCGTCCGTACCGCCGCGCAGTTTCACTCTATAGACGGTGATTTGCCGGAAGATGACCGCAATCATCTGGAAGGTGGAACCGCTGCCCAATCCGGCGGTGAGGAACAGCCCCATAAACACCAGATAAAAGGCGGTAAAGCTGCCAGAGCCGGAGCCGGGCAGGGTGAGGAACAGCAGGGCGGTGAACAGCGCCATAAAGATGAAGTTCACCAGCGTGACGCGCACCCCGCCGAGTTTGTCGGAGATAACCCCACCGGCAGAGCGCGCCAGCGCCCCGATCAGCGGGCCGAAAAAGGCCAGGTGCAGGATGTTAACGTCCGGGAACTGGGTTTTCGATAGCATGGCAAAGCCAGCAGAAAAGCCGATAAAGGAGCCGAATGTTGCCAGATAGAGCAGACTTAGCAGCCACAGGTGCAGTCGCTTCAGCACCGGTAGCTGGCTGGCGATGGTCGCTTTCGAGCTGGCTATGTCGTTCATGCCAAAAAAGGCGGCGAGGGTTGCCAGCAGCAGTAGCGGTGCCCAGATCCAGGCGGCATTGGCCAGGAATATCGACGAGCCATCCTCCTGGGGGACGCCGTGAACCCCGAGGAAGGTGAACATCGGCAGGAAGATCACTACCGGCGCCACCATCTGCATCACGCTGACGCCGAGGTTGCCCAGCCCGCCGTTAATGCCCAGCGCGCTGCCCTGTTTGGCTTTGGGAAAGAAAAAGCTGATGTTGCCCATGCTGGAGGCAAAGTTGGCCCCGGCGAAGCCGCACAGCAGGGCGATGACGATAAAGATTTCGTAAGGCGTGGCGGTATTCTGCACCGCAATACCCAGCCACACACAGGGCACGATCAGAATAACGGTGCTTAATACCGTCCAGTAGCGCCCGCCAAATATCGGCACCATAAAGGAATAGGGGACACGTAATATTGCCCCAGAGAGTGAAGGCAGAGCGGTTAACATAAACAGCTGATCGGTACTGAAATTAAAACCCACTTTATTCAGGTTGACTGCCACGGCGCTGAATAACATCCACACGCAGAAGGCCAGCAGCAGACAGGCAACCGAAATGACTAAGTTTCGCCGCGCAATGGGTTTACCTTTCTTTTCCCAAAATGCGGGGTTTTCCGGTTTCCAGTTACTTAACAAATAGTGATTATTCTTCTCAGCTTGTTGTGACATATTGCCCTCTTGCATATCCGTAAATGGCAGAAAGAGAAATACATTCAGGTGGTTACCTGTTTATTTGATGAGAATTTATCTGGAGTGTTTTAGGAGACTTCTGAAAGGATAGATAAAAAAGCGAATCCATGAGTTTTGAAGGGAGAAATGGATCCGCTTAATATGTTACAAAGCGTAACAGTTAAAAGATGCTGATGATTAACCCAGCTCGAGCGTAATTAATGTTTTCAGGTGCTGATTAAATGCGGCGTCGTCCATCTCCGGCATGGATAGCGCGTATAACCCGTCCAGCCCGCAGACCAGACCAATCAGCCGCCAGGCGACGTTTTCGGCCGTGTCTTTCAGCGTAAAGGCTTTCGCCTGTTCCCCCGCACGTATAATGTCCACCGTTTCCTGATGCCACATCTCCATGGTTAACAGATAAGCGCCTTTTATCTCCGGGTCGCGGGCGGCTAACAGCTGGGCTTCCCGCCACAGACGAATGTAGGGTTCAAAGCTGCGGTCGTCGCTACCGAGCATGGCGAACAGGCGTTCGCGCCAGCTGGCGTTTTCAGCCACGACGTCGGCATCCAGCAGCGCCCGGATCAGGCTGATAAAGGCCTGGGCTTTCAGTTCACCGGCCGAAGCAAAATGGTGATGCACCTGGCCCGTCGCCACCTTCGCTTCGGCGGCGATATTTCTCACGGTCATCCCGGTAAAGCCGTCGTTCAGCGCCACACGCATCGCCGCCTGCAGGATCGCTTCCCGCCGCTCATCCTTGCTCAGATAGGTCATTTTTTTCACTCTCAACTGGGGGGCAACGAGTGTAACAAAAGGCTGGACATGTGTTCAACTTTCCGTAGGATCGCATTCTGGACATGTGTCCAGCTTTAATCAAATAAGGAAATCTATGTTTCGTCAGTGGTTAGCGTTAGTGATTATCGTGCTGGTCTATATCCCGGTTGCGATTGACGCCACGGTGCTGCACGTTGCCGCCCCGACGCTGAGTATGACTCTGGATGCCAGCGGCAATGAATTGCTGTGGATCATTGATATCTATTCGCTGGTGATGGCCGGCATGGTGCTGCCAATGGGGGCGCTCGGGGATCGCATCGGCTTTAAGCGCCTGCTGATCATGGGGAGCACCCTGTTTGGCCTGTCGTCGTTGGCGGCGGCGTTTGCCCCCACGGCGGGGTGGTTGATTGCCGCGCGGGCCTCGCTGGCAATCGGCGCGGCGATGATCATTCCCGCGACGCTGGCCGGGATCCGCACGCTCTTCCCGGATGCGCGTCAGCGTAACATTGCCCTTGGCGTCTGGGCTGCCGTCGGGTCCGGCGGGGCAGCCTTTGGCCCGCTGGTGGGCGGGATGCTGCTGGCCCACTTCTACTGGGGTGCCGTGTTTTTGATCAACGTTCCCATTGTGCTGCTGGTGGTCTCCCTGGCGGCGCGTTTTGTCCCGGCCCAGCAAGGGCGACCGGAGCAGCCGCTGAACATCACGCACGCTCTGATGCTGATTGTGGCGATCCTGCTGCTGGTCTACAGCGCTAAAACGGCGCTGAAAGGGGAGCTTTCTCCCTGGATAGTCGCGGGCTCGCTTCTGATCGGGGCGGCAATCCTGTGGGGCTTTGTTCGCATTCAGCTGCGTGCCCAGACGCCGATGATCGACATTCGCCTGTTTGGCCATCGCATCATTCTCAGCGGCGTGGTGATGGCGATGACGGCCATGATCGCCCTGGTGGGTTTTGAGCTACTGATGGCCCAGGAGCTGCAGTTTGTCCACGGGTTCACACCCTTCGAGGCAGGGATGTTTATGCTGCCGGTCATGGTCGCCAGCGGCTTTAGCGGGCCAATAGCCGGGGTGCTGGTAGGGCGTCTGGGGTTAAGGGTTGTGGCCACTGGCGGTATGGGGCTGAGCGCACTCAGCTTTATGGGGCTGTCGATGCTCGATTTCAGCACCCAACAGTGGCAGGCCTGGTGCCTGATGGTGCTGCTGGGCTTTAGTGCGGCGAGCGCATTGCTGGCCTCTACCGCCGCGATCATGGCCGCCGCGCCGAAAGAGAAGGCCGCTGCCGCCGGGGCGATTGAAACCATGTCCTATGAACTGGGCGCGGGGCTGGGGATTGCGATTTTCGGTCTGTTGCTGACCCGCAGTTTCTCGGCATCCATTGAGCTGCCCCAGGGGCTGGACGCTTCCCTTGCGGATCATGCCTCCTCGTCCATCGGTGAGGCGGTGAAGGTGGCGCAGGATCTCTCCCCGTCGCTGGCAGAGTCGGTGATTACAGCGGCGAAAACCGCCTTTATCACCTCGCACAGCGTGGCGCTGGGCAGCGCGGGCGGGATGCTGATGGTTCTGGCGATTGGGATCTGGTTTAGCCTGGCGAAAGTATCGCAGCGGTAAACCACGCCCGGCGGCGCGGTGTACACCCTCTCCCTGTGGGAGAGGGTTGGAGTGAGGGCAACCGGCCGTACAAAACGCCCGGCAGCGTGATTTTACATCTCCTGTGCCGCACTCAGTACGCTGTGCAGCAACACATTCGCACCTTTCTCTGACCACGCCGGCAGGATCTTTTCCGCTTCGTTATGGCTAATGCCTTTCACGCACGGAATAAAGATCATGCTGGCAGGGGCTATCTTGCTGACGTAACAGGTGTCGTGCCCCGCACCGGAAACCATCGATTTTGCGGAATAGCCCAGGGCTGCCACGGCGTTTTCCGTGCGCGCCAGGCAGGTGGCATCAAACGCAATCGGCGCATAGTCAAAAATGCGCTCGACGTTTGCGCTGACACCGCGGGCAGAAAGACTCTCCGCCGCCTGATGCAGTGCAGCTTCCATCGCCTCCAGCGCCGCGCTCTGCGGATGACGGAACTCCACGCTGCACACCACCCGGGAAGGGACGACGTTGCGCGAGTTGGGGGTCACGTTCGCCATGCCGATGGTTGCCCGACCGTCAGGCGCATGCTGATACCCAATGGCTTCAACCTTCAGCGCCAGCATCGCAAAGGCGGTTAAGGCGTCGCGACGGCTGTGCATCGGTGTGGTACCCGCATGCGCGGCAAATCCCTCCAGCGTGATCGTGAACCAGCGCTGGCCCATCGCCGCCCGCACCAGTCCGATATCCACCGCCTCATCTTCAAGGATCGGTCCTTGTTCGATGTGCAGTTCATAGCAGGCGTGGATCGGGAAAGCGCGGGCAGGGAGCTCACCGCGATAGCCGATGGTATCCAGCGCGTCACCCACCGTAATGCCATCCCGGTCAGCCCGGGCGTGGGCATAGGCCTCGCTGAACTGCCCGGTCCAGACGCCGGAGGAGAGCATTGCCGGGGCAAAACGCGCCCCTTCTTCGTTGGTCCAGTTCACCAGCACGATGTCGCGCTCGGTTTCAATCTGATGGTCGTTCAGGGTACGCAGCAGTTCCAGCCCGGCCAGTACGCCGTAAACCCCGTCGTAATTGCCACCCAGTGGCTGGGAATCCACATGCGAACCGGTCATCACCGGTGCCAGGGCGGGATTTTTTCCGGCACGGCGGATAAACATGTTGCCCATGCTGTCCACCTCGCAGGAAAACCCCGCCTCCAGCGCCCAGTCACGCAGCAGGTTGCGGGCGATCCGATCTTCATCGCTCAACGCCAGCCGGGTGACACCCCCGGCGGGCGTGCCGCCGATCTGCGCCATCATCGCAAGCGTTGACCATAAGCGGTCTGCGTTTACGCGGATCATGCTTTGTCCTTGTTGCTGCGATAGCGGAAGTCGCAGCATTTACCGCCCTGCATGATGGTGGTGGTGCGGGTCAGCTCCACGTCCGGCGCATAGCCGACGATGAATTTTTCATCGCGCGCGCACGACAGCAGGTGGCCGATCTCCCCCAGCCCCATCTCGTGATACATCTCGGCATAGCGGCAGCGGGTGACGTCGTAGTTGTACTGCTGGTCGTCGGCGTCGATCACCCGCACGTCCAGGGCGTTATCTTTCTCCCACAGATATTGCAGGGCGATAAAGCTCTTCACGTCTGCGCCGTTCGGCTCTTTGCTGGCAAACTCTTTGCCTGCATTAATGGCGGCCTGCTCAATGGCCTCGCCAATAACCGCCTGGGCGCGGGTCTTGCCGATCTCGCGCACCAGGATTTCATAAATTGGCTTAATAATTTCTGCTTCAATTTTGCGGCGGGCGAGAATGCCCAGCTCATTATTATCACTCATCACATTGCCTCACTGCGTTACTTCGTTTGTGCGCCGCCGAGCACGGTTTGCGGCTGCCATTTGCCATCGACCACTTTATAAACGGTGAATGACGGGGCTTTCAGGTTGCCCTGGTTATCAAAGGCGATCTGCCCGGTGACGCCGGAATAGCTGATGGCGCGCAGGGCAGGCAGGTACTCTGCCGGATCCACCGAGTCGGCTTTTTCCATCGCGGCCACCAGGACACGGGTGGCGTCATAGGCGAACGGGGCGTGCAGTTCGATATGGGTGTGGTAGCGGGACTGATACGCCTGTTCGAAGGTCTTGCCGCCCGGCATCTGATCCACAGGCAGGCCCGGTTCCAGCGCCACTACGCCTTCACCCTCTTTCTGCGCCAGTTGCAGGAAGGTCTGGCTGACAAAGCCGCCTGCGCCCATCAGGGTGGCCTTCATGCCCAACTGTTTAATACGACGCGCCAGCGGTGCCGCCTGGCTGTCCACGCCACCGAAGAAAATCAGATCCGCATTTTTGCTGCGAATGGCGGTCAACACGGCGCTGAAATCAACGGTTTTGTCGTCAACGTACTGGCGATCGACAATCTTCACGCCCTGGGATTCGAGCGATTTAATAAACTCATCCGCCAGCCCCTGACCAAAGGCGGTACGGTCGTCAATGACCGCGATGCGTTTGGCTTTCAGGGTATTGACCGCGTACTGCCCGGCAAACTGACCGCCGTCATCATCGTGACCCATCACGCGGAAGCTGGTGTCGAACCCCTGTTTGGTATAGGCATGGCCGGTGGCAACGGGTGCAACCTGGGCGATACCGGCATCGTGATAGACGCGGGCCGCCGGGATGCTGGTGCCGGTGTTCCAGTGGCCGACCACGCCTGCCACGTCGCTGTCCACCAGGCGCTGCGCCACGGCCACTGCGGTACGCGGATCCGACTGGTCATCTTCGGACTGCAGCTTAAAGGTCACCGCTTTGCCGCCGATGGTCGGGTGCTGCTTGTTGATGTCGTCAATTGCCAGCTGAGCACCGTTCTCCAGATCTTTACCGATACGGGCAGACGGGCCAGTGAGCGGACCTGCCAGGCCAATCACCACGGTTTCGCTGTCGGCGGCCCAGGCCGCGGTAGAGGCTAATCCGCTGAGCAGGATCGCGGCGCTGAGCGCGCTCATTGTTACGGTTTTCATTGTTATTCCCTGATGTTGGTGGGTGTTGTTAAACGGGCATTTCGCCCAAATAAATCTGTGCAATCTGGTCATCGTTAAGCATCGCTTTGGATTCGCCATGATGAACGATGCTGCCACTGTCCATTACCCAGGCCTGGTCGGTCACTTCCAGCGCCAGGCGGGCGTTCTGTTCGATGAGCAGCAGGGCCACGCCACGCTCGCGCAGCCCGGCGATGACGGCAAAAATGTTTTCCACCATCTTTGGCGCGAGGCCCATGGAGGGTTCGTCCAGGATCAGCAGACGCGGGCGGCTGAGCAGGGCGCGATTCAACGCTAAAAGCTGCTGCTCTCCGCCGGAGAGCAGCCCGGCCAGCTGATGCTGGCGTTCGCCAAGACGTGGGAACAGGGCAAAAATCTCGTCCATCTCCTGCTTCACGGTGACAGTGTCACGGCGAAGCCAGGCTCCCATTTGCAGGTTCTCCAGCACCGTCATACGGGCGAAGATACCCCGGCCTTCCGGGACCATCACCAGCCCGTCGCGCAGCAGCGCTTCGGCTTTCTGTTTACGTACCGGCTTGCCGTTAAATTCAATGTTGCCGCCAAAACGCTCCAGCCCGGTAATGGCCCGTACAGTCGAACTTTTGCCCGCACCGTTGGCTCCGATCAGCGTGGCCTGTTCACCTTCACGCAGGCTAAAGGAGACGCCGCGCACCGCCTGGATACCGCCGTAATGCACGTCCAGGCGTTCCACTTTCAGTAATTCAGACATGGGCATTGCCTCCAAGCCAGGCGGCGATCACCGCCGGGTCGCGTCGCACGCTGTCCGGCGTACCGCTGGCCAGCGTTTTGCCATAATCCAGCACCGTGAGGCGATCGCAGATCCCCATCACCAGCTTCACGTCGTGTTCAATCATCAGCAGGGTTTTTCCGTCGTCGCGGATGCGGGTCAATAGCTCCCCCAGAGCCACTTTTTCTGCTGCGTTCATCCCGGCGGCAGGTTCATCCAGCGCCAGCAGAAGCGGATCGGTGGCCAGTGCGCGGGCGATTTCCAGCCGACGCTGATGGCCGTAAGCCAGATCGCAGGCGCGGTAGTGGGCGAACTTTGCAATGCCGGTGTACTCCAGCCAGTGCCACGCCTGTTCCCGGGTCTGGGCCTCTTCTTCCCTGGCGCGCTTGTGACGGCTCAGCGCGGCCCACAGCCCGTTGCGGGTACGTACATGGCGACCCACCATCACGTTCTCCAGCACCGACATCTCGTTAAACAGACGGACGTTCTGGAAGGTGCGGGCGATGCCTGCGGCGGTCACTTTCTCGATTTGCGTCGGGAAGTACGGTGTATCGGCAATGGCAAATTCGCCGCTGTCTGCCGGGTACAGCCCGGTGATCAGGTTGAAGCAGGTGGTTTTACCCGCGCCGTTAGGGCCAATCAGACCGTAAATTTCGCCTTTGTTGATCGAGAGTGAGACGTTGTCCACTGCCGTCAGGCCGCCAAAGCGTTTGGACATATTGCGCACGGTTAACAGACTCATATGTTGACCTCCTTGTGGCGAACCGGCCAGATGCCCGACGGGCGAACCAGCATGACCAGCACCAGCGCCAGACCATAGAACAGCTGACGTAGGATCTCTGGGTCTATCAGCACCGAACCAAACAGCGCCTGCTGTACCGGCGCGGCCTGGCTACGCAACAGCTCTGGCAGCGCGGTGAGCAGCACCGCACCGAGGATCACCCCCGGGATATGGCCCATACCGCCCAGCACCACCATCGCCAGCACGGCAATCGACTCCTGCAAGGTGAAAGATTCCGGCGAGACAAATCCCTGGAAGGCACCAAACAGCGCCCCGGCCACACCGCCAAAAGAGGCACCCATGGCAAAGGCCAGCAGCTTAAAGTTGCGCACGTTGATCCCCATCGCCCGGGCGACGTCTTCATCTTCGCGAATGGCGTGCCACGCCCGGCCAATGCGCGAGTGTTGCAGGCGCAGACAGACAAAAATGATCCCGACAATCACCAGCATCAGCAGGTAGTACCACAGCCACAGGGCGGGCACCTTGACGCCGAACCAGTGGTACACCCCGCTGAACTTCAGCCCAAACAGGTTGAGAGTATCGACGCCGGTAATGCCCTTAGCGCCGTTGGTGATGTTCACCGGGCGGTCGAGATTACGCATCAGAATACGGATGATCTCCCCGAAGCCGAGGGTCACGATCGCCAGATAATCGCCGCGCAGCTTCAGCGTTGGCGCACCGAGCAGGATGCCGCATACCGCTGCGACCAGCGCGGCAATCGGGATGATCAGCAGATACGACGTATGTAGCCCATCCGGGAACCAGACGTTGAGGATCGGGAACACCTCCGCCAGGTGCGGCGACGCCAGCAGTGCGGCCAGATAAGCGCCGACAGCATAGAAAGCGATAAAGCCCATATCCAGCAGGCCGGTGTAGCCGACCACGATATTCAGCCCCAGCGCCAGCATGATGTAGAGCAGGGCGAAGTCGATCACCCGCACCCAGTAGTTGCCGCCCAGTTGGGTAGCCACCACCGGCGCAAGCAGCAGGGCAAGCACAAACAGCGTCATGCCGGACCAGAATTTACGGCGGGTCGCCGGTGTTTTGAGTTCAATGGCAGTCATGATTTCCTCTTACGCCCTGTGCGCCACGCGCTCGCCCAGCAGACCCGCCGGACGGAAGACCAGCACCAGAATCAGCACGATAAAGGCGAATACGTCCTGGTAATTACTGCCAAATACACCGTCAGTCAGCTCGCCCAGATAACCGGCCCCCAGTGCTTCGATAATGCCGAGCAGGATCCCGCCTATCATCGCCCCGCGAATGTTGCCGATGCCGCCGAGAACCGCCGCGGTAAAGGCCTTAATGCCGGGCAGGAAGCCCATCGAGAAGCTGGCGTTGCCGTAGTTGCTGGCCATCATCACCCCCGCCAGCGCGGCAAAGATGCCGCCAATGGCGAAGGTGAGGGTGATGATGGCGTTCGGATTGACGCCCATCAGAGTCGCGACGCGCGGGTTTTCGGCCACGGCGCGCATACCGCGACCGAGGCGGGTGTATTCCACCAGCAGCCACAGGCCGGTCATGACGATCAGAGCCAGCGCCACGGTAACCATGCCGGTCACGGTTACAATCGCCGGGGGATGTGCCTCGCTGCCCGCGGTGATGGCAATGGGGTCCATCGGCAGGATCTGCGGGAACATCAGCGGGTTACGCGTCCAGATAATCATCGCCACGGTTTGCAGCAGCACCGACACGCCAATCCCGGAGATCAGCGGTGCCAGCCGCGGCGCATGCCGCAGGCGGCGATAGGCGAAACGCTCTACCGCCATCGCCAGCACGGCGCAGACCGCCATCGCGATCAGCAGCGCGAAGCCAAGCTGCAACAGTTGCGGCATAGCGGGAAAATAACCGTTGAGGAGATTCAGCCCCGACAGGGTGGTCAGTGCGCCGACCATTAAAATATCGCCGTGGGCGAAGTTAATAATGCGCAAAATGCCATACACCATGGTATAGCCCAGCGCGATCAACGCGTAGATGCTGCCCAGCATCACGCCGTTGATCAGTTGTTGTATGAGTGTGTCCAACGTTCCTACCCGACAAATTGCTCTTTCAGCGGGTAACATCTAATAATTGAATTAAATTGTGAAATACACATATATTCTTTCTTATGATTTTTGGAGCTTGCGTTATCTGATTGATTTTAAAGATGATGATAAATGGCTGATAAACCTGATTATCCATGACAGATCAATATATGAATAAAACAGAACAATCCCTGGTGGTGCCGGCCTTTGCCGAGAGCCGACTGGCGAACGATCCACCGCTGCGGGCGGTACGGGCCTTCGAGGCAATAGCCCGGCTGGGCAGTGTGACCCAGGCGGCGCAGGAGCTGGATATCTCCCCGTCAGCGGTCAGCCATCAGCTCAAAGTGCTGGAAGGGTACCTGCAGATGCCGCTTACCGAGCGTCAGGGACGCAGGCTGATCCTCAGCCAACAGGGGCGAGACTATTACCGCTCCATTCGTGCGGCCTTTAACGTGCTGCGCCAGGCTACCGAGCATCTGCTTGAGCAGGTACAGACCCGTCAGGTGACCATCAGTCTGATCCCGCTGTTTGGCATGGGGTGGTTTATCCCGCGGCTACCGGGGTTTATGCGGGCCAATCCGCAAACCGAAATTAATGTGGTCTACGCCAACCACCGCAACTACCTGAGCGATGCCTCGGATATGTCGATCCGCTTTGGTAACGGGCAGTGGGCAGGCTACCAGAGCGAGAAGCTTATCTCCGGGCAGATGGTGCCGGTCTGTAGCCGGGCGTTTTTGCGCCTGCACGGACACATCGATACCCCCGAACAGCTGCTACAAATGCCGCTCCTGCATGATGAGGAGCGCGCGACCTGGCAGCAGTGGTTTATCCAGCAGGGGGTAAAGCGCCCGCCGCGACGCAGCGGACCGATGTTTGAAGATGGTCTGTTAACGTTGGCGGGCGTGCAGGCGGGGCTAGGGTGCGCCCTGATGCGTGAGCCACTCATTGCGCCCTATCTGGAGAGCGGCGAGCTGGTGAAAATATTTGATATGCCCATCGACGATGGTCGGGATTATTACCTGTGCGTCCGGCAGGATGTTGAGATGAGCCAGGACGGTAAGCTGTTACAGAGCTGGCTGCGGCAGAACAGTTGAGGTAAAGGGTTAAGCGGCAACAGGCCGCACCGCAGCACCATCGACGGGTGGCGGCTGCGTCTTACCCCGCCTGTAATTCGGCGCTATTTGGTTCCCTCTCTCTGATGGGAGAGGACCAGAGTGATGGTAAAAACAGCCTGTTTGAATATCAGTGAAATGAGCATGATGAAGAATATCAATCAACTGGCATTATATAATGCTGGCATCTGGGTTTACCGTTAATGATTGCAAAGGTTTTATTATTACTTCAGTTTTTACTTGATCCTGTAATTTTCTCAGTCAATGAATTTTGTCGATAGAATAGGGCTTAAAAATAATAACAATCAAAACCCACCGTTTGTTTGTGTGGCATTTAATTATTCTGGGTGTAATGATTTTTCTCATGGCGCTGAACAATGCAGGGGGAGTAATATTTAACCTCTCCATATTGCGTTATTACCATTTTAATCAAATGTAAATATTCGCCGTTTCTTCTTTGAACATGAATGAATCAAATCTGCTCATTCGCTTTATTAAGGATGATGATTATGGCAATAGGTTATTTTATTCGTCTGGGTGATAAAACTTCCTGTGGCGGTACTGTGCTTTCCGCTTCACAACACCATAGTTTTGCAGGTGTTGCGACGGCCAGAAACGGCGATAAGGTTTCCTGCGGTATCGATCGTAAGGTCTATCATATCGCAGGGGGTATACCTAATTACTTTATTCATGGCGTGGCAGCAGCAGGAACATTGCATAGCCGTAGTACATGCCCGTGCCGGGCAAGGCTAATAACGTCATTCCCGAATGCCGTATATTGGTCCGGGGAAGATAAACGGGTTAACACGGTTGCCGGTGCACCTGTAAACGCTGGCGAGCCAGAACAACATGCGCAGGCCGCACGAAAAAATTCAGCCGCTACCTCTGACAATGCCAGCAACCGTGCCCAAAAAGGAAAACGAGAAATTACCCTGACGCTCGGTGTGTTTTACGATGGTACGGGCAACAATGCTATTAATACCAATAACATGATAAAAGCCTGTATTGCTGAACGCTACCAACTTGATAACATCGACGCGGGTGCGATTCTGGGAAAATGTGCGCGGGAGGGTATGGGCGTTTCGGGTGTGGGTGCCATTAGTTATACGGGGTATTACACGAATGTGCACTGGCTGCAGACGCTGTATAAAAAGGACATATCAACCAAGGGTAGTGATATTCAGAGAGCCATTTACATTGATGGTATAGGTACGGAAGCAGGTAAGCCGGACAGCCTGATTGGGCAAGGGTTTGGAATATCAGACACTGGAGTTATTGCTAAAACGGATATAGCCATATCCCGACTGGCTCGCAATATACAGGAGGTTTTACAAGAAATATGCAGAAGACAACCAAATTATGAACTGATTATAAAGTCTCTTCAATTTGATATTTTCGGTTTCAGTCGTGGCGCAGCCGCCTCACGTCACTTTGCCAATCGTATTCATTCAGAAGACCCCGCAATTATTGCTGCAATCCGCGAAGGTGTGCAGGGCACAGAGTTTAAAGGAGTTCCAGCAGGCAAAATTCGCTTTATCGGGATTTTTGATACCGTAGCCGCGATTGGCACCCCACTAAACGGCCTGAACCCGCACAGTGCGGATACGGGCGAGGTAAATCTTGTTCTACGCCCGGGTGTGGCGGATAAGGTTTTTCATATCACTGCGGCCCATGAATGCCGTTTTAACTTCGCTCTGAACAGCGTAAAACCCGCCTGGCCTGAACTGGCGTTACCCGGCGTGCATTCTGATATTGGCGGAGGTTATCTGCCCGCTGTGGAAGAAAATCTGTTTCTGACTCGCCCGGAGACCGACACTGTCCCGCTGCGCCAGTCCGGCGAACAAACGCGGGGTTACCATCAGACAAGAAAGCAACTGGATAAGCTGGACGCCTGTCCGGCAGTCGCCCCCATTATGCGCACCAGCGATATTTCAGTAGAAACCTGGTTTGATGACCGCATGCCGCCGGACCGCTACGGCGAACCGCAGAAACGTAGCTACGCCGCCCTGACGCTACGTAACCGAATCATTAGAAATGACTGGTCAAAAGTCGCGTTGCGGGTGATGTATGACGCCGCACAGGAGGCCGGGGTGATGTTTGATGAAATACAGGAAGACGATAATTTCAATGTTCCAGATGAATTGAATTCATTGTGCGCCAAAGCCCTGGAAATGGGTAAAGCGGTTCGTTCGGACCAGAGTTCAGGTACGTTTAGCCAGGATGAAATCGACACTATCGCCCGGCGATATATTCACTGCTCGGCAAACTGGAATGCGATCGTTGCGGATACAAAAGGTTTTACGCAGGGCGGTGCATCCGCAGCGGAAATCATCGGTTTTCTCGATCGTCCGGATGAAAACTGGCAGCGCACCCTATACGACATGGACGGGAAAAAAATATGAAACTGAAAATCGCCCTCGCACTGGTGTTATTAGTGAGTGGCTGCCGCGCTTCTGAGCCGCAGACACCGGAAGAAACGGGCAGCATGCCTTACGGCAAATGGGGTTTTGCATTTTTTACTCCCTATGCTTTGCCTGCCATCGTGACGCACGCAGTGGTTATCGACAGCGGAAAAGTTGTATCGACCTTCCGGACGTTGGACAGTACGCAGAGTGATCCGGATACCGTACAGTTCTGGAGTGACACTACACCTAATGGCGGAGTTATCTTTAATAAAGTCCGCCACCCCCCCGTTTCCATGCTGTTCTGCTGGGACTCCATCATTGATAAAAAAACCTATGAAACGTGGATTATTTTCAAACCGTCGTTACGTGAAACCATGCTGACACCGACAGGGACAGACCGTTACGGAGAAACCGCCTGGTATAAAACGATGCTGTTTGGTCTTGCGCCGGAAGGGAAGGTAAAAATCTGGCTTCAGGACAGCGCCGGAGGGAGAAATGTCCCTGTAGAGCCAAAACGCATGGTGACGCTTTCAGGCGATCAGCTTGATATCTGTAAGGGAATTACAAGGCATATTCAGGGATATGGATATACCAAAACGACTCAGGAATTTATCAAAGATAAAGCCTATCCCTACGGCAACTGGTGATTGTTATCAGACTACCTGCCGCGTCGGCTTGTGGCCTTTTTCCTCGGTTTTCTGGGTAGCCGGGATGAAAAACGGCAGCGCACCCTAAACAACATGGATGGTAAAAAAGTATGAAACTGAAAATCGCCCTTGCGGTGGTGCTATTGGTGAGTGGCTGCCGGGCTTCTGAACCGCAGACCCCGGAAGAAACCGGCAGCATGCCTTATGGAAAATGGGAATTTGCTTTTTTTACACCCCGAGCCTTAAACGCTGTCGTGACATACGCTGCGATTATTGATAGCGGAAATGTGGTCTACAGATTCCGGATGCTGGACGGTACACCTGGCGATCCGGATACCGCTGAGACCTGGAACAACCTTGTTCGAATGCATGCAGAACTGAATAAAGCCCGCCATCCGCCCGTAGCCATGATGATCTGCTGGGACTCCATCATTGATAAAAAGACCTATGAAACACAGATCATCTTCAAACCGTCGTTACGTGAAATCATGCTGACCCCGACAGGAAAAGACAGAAAAGGAGAAACCGCCTGGTATAAAACGATGCTGTTCGGTCTTGCGCCGGAGGGGAAGGTGAAGATCTGGCTTCAGGACAGTGCCGGAGGGATAAATGTCCCTGTAGAGCCAAAACGCATGGTAACTCTTTCAGGCGATCGGCTGGATATCTGTAAGGGAGTGCCCACCCGAATTGATTTTAATTACAGCATTCCAGATGGATATGATCAGTTCATAAAGGATTTTATCAAGGGTAAAACTTACCCTTACGGCAACTGGTAATTGTTATCAGACCACCAGCCGAAGCGGCTGGTGGTTTTCGCTACTCCTTGTCGCGTCCAGGAACTTAGCGCGTCCGCGCCCGCGTAGCATACCAACACAACAACGACCCCGCGCACACCATCATCGCCCCCTGCCAGAAGCTAAACGACAGGGGGGCATTCAGTAACACCGCCGCCAGCGCCGCTGACAGTACCGGCGTAAAATAGGACGCCACCGCCAGCAGCGTCACGTTGCCGTGCAGAATGCCGATGTTCCATGAGGCATAGCCAAACCCCAGCGCCACGCCGCACATCAGGAGTTTAATCACCACCGGCACGCTGAAGACCATTTCCGGCTGATCGCTGAAGGCATATTTCACCCACAGAGTCAGGGCCGTCAGCAGCACAAACAGGGTGATGCCATTCTGGCCCCTGGCATATTTACTGGTCACGGTGCAGTAAGCGGCCCAGATAAAAGCCCCGACAAAGGCCAGGCCGTAACTCAGCGGATTCGAGATAACGTTTTGGTCAATGTCCGCCAGACTAAGCCCCTTATCGCCCCCGACGACCCAACTGACACCCAGCAGCGAGATAAGCAGCCCCGGGATCACCCACAGCGTCGATTTCTGGCGATTAAACAGAATGGCAAACACAATGGTCAGGCTTGGCCAGAGATAGTTGACCATCCCCACCTCAATGGCCTGGTGACGGGTGGTGGCGTAGCCTAACGACAGGGCCAGACAGATCTCATAGCTGACAAACAGCACGCTACCCGCCATCAGGTAGCGGGGCGAAAAACGCCGCAGGTTGGGCCGCCCGACCGTGACCAGACAAAGTAAACCGCTGAGCGTGTAGATCATCGCCGCGCCCCCTACCGGGCCTAGCCCCTCGCTGACGCCTCGGATCAGGCCTACCATCGTGCTCCAGAGCACAATAGCCGCCAGCCCTGTCAACGTCGCTTTTTTTCTGTCCATCATTTTTCCATTGCCATGACATTTTCAGGGGCAAATTTATAGCACTGTTTCAGTACCTTCCGCGAATTAATCTCCCCGCGGTTACCCCCTTAGCGGTAACAAAACCGCGACCCGCTGACTATTAAGAGGGCGAAAAATAGCGATATTGATTTGCCGCAAAAAAAACAGGGGCTTTGCTGTTAGTTTTCCGCCGGAATTCTCATTGAGTTAACGAGGACAACGATGGACGTCAGTCGCAGACAGTTTTTCAAAATCTGCGCGGGCGGTATGGCCGGAACCACAGTGGCTGCTTTAGGGTTCGCTCCTAAAATGGCACTGGCTCAGGCGCGCAACTATAAATTGCTGCGTGCGAAAGAGATCCGTAACACCTGCACATACTGTTCCGTGGGATGCGGGCTATTGATGTATAGCCTGGGAGATGGCGCGAAGAACGCCAAAGAGTCGATTTATCATATTGAAGGCGACGCGGATCATCCGGTCAGCCGCGGGGCGTTATGCCCGAAAGGGGCGGGCCTGCTGGACTATGTTCACAGCGAAAACCGCCTGCGTTACCCGGAGTACCGCGCGCCGGGTTCCGACAAGTGGCAGCGACTCTCCTGGGATGAGGCCTTCTCCCGGATTGCGAAACTGATGAAAGCCGACCGCGACGCCAACTTCGTCGAGACCAATGCGCAGGGCGTGACGGTAAACCGCTGGACCTCCACCGGGATGCTGTGCGCCTCGGCGGCCAGTAATGAGACCGGCATGCTGACGCAGAAATTTGTGCGTTCCCTCGGCATGCTGGCGGTAGATAACCAGGCGCGCGTCTGACACGGACCAACGGTAGCAAGTCTTGCTCCAACATTTGGTCGCGGTGCGATGACCAACCACTGGGTTGATATCAAAAACGCCAACGTCGTTATGGTCATGGGCGGTAACGCCGCTGAGGCCCATCCGGTGGGATTCCGCTGGGCGATGGAAGCGAAGAACAACAATGATGCGACGCTGATCGTCGTCGATCCGCGCTTTACGCGTACGGCATCGGTGGCCGATATTTATGCGCCAATCCGCTCCGGCACGGACATTACGTTCCTTTCCGGCGTGCTGCTGTACCTGATTGAAAACAACAAAATTAACGCTGAGTACGTTAAGCACTACACCAACGCCAATCTGCTGGTGCGGGAAGACTTTACCTTTGAAGACGGGCTGTTCAGCGGCTACGACGCGGAAAAACGCCAGTACGATAAGTCTTCCTGGAACTATCAGTTCGACGAAAATGGCTATGCGAAACGCGACGACACGCTCACCGATCCGCGCTGCGTGTGGAACCTGCTGAAACAGCACGTCTCACGCTATACGCCGGAGGTGGTGGAAAACATCTGCGGTACGCCGAAAGCCGACTTCCTGAAAGTGTGCGAAGTGCTGGCCTCCACCAGTGCAGCAGACAGAACCACGACCTTCCTGTATGCGCTGGGCTGGACGCAACACACCGTCGGGGCGCAGAACATCCGTACCATGGCGATGATCCAGCTGCTGCTCGGCAACATGGGCATGGCCGGTGGCGGGGTGAACGCCCTGCGCGGGCACTCCAACATTCAGGGCTTAACCGACTTAGGCTTGCTGTCGACCAGCCTGACCGGCTACCTGACGCTGCCGTCCGAGAAACAGACGGATCTGCAAAGCTATATGACGGCGAACACGCCAAAAGCGACGCTGCCTGATCAGGTGAACTACTGGAGTAATTATCCGAAGTTCTTCGTCAGCCTGATGAAGTCCTTCTATGGCGATGCGGCGCAGAAGGAGAACGACTGGGGCTTTAACTGGCTGCCGAAATGGGATCAGTCCTACGACGTCATTAAGTATTTCAACATGATGGCGAAGGGCGAGGTCACAGGTTACATCTGCCAGGGCTTTAACCCGGTGGCGTCGTTCCCGGATAAGAACAAGATTGTCGCCAGTCTCAGCAAGCTGAAGTACATGGTGGTGATCGATCCGCTGGTGACGGAAACCTCGAACTTCTGGCAGAACCACGGCGAAATGAATGATGTGGATACCGCTTCGATTCAGACCGAAGTGTTCCGTCTGCCGTCCACCTGTTTTGCCGAAGAGGATGGCTCCATCGCCAACTCTGGCCGGTGGCTGCAGTGGCACTGGAAGGGGCAGGATGCGCCGGGCGAAGCGCGTAACGACGGCGAGATCCTGGCGGGAATTTACCATCGTCTGCGTGAGATGTACCGCACGGAAGGCGGCAAAGGCGCTGAGCCGCTGCTGCGGATGCGCTGGGATTACAAACAGCCGGATCACCCGGAATCGGAAGAGGTGGCGAAAGAGAACAACGGCTATGCGCTGGCAGATCTCTATGACGCCAATGGCGTGCTCATCGCGAAGAAAGGCCAGTTGCTGAGCAGCTTTGCCCAACTGCGTGATGACGGTACCACGGCATCCTCGTGCTGGATCTACACCGGCAGCTGGACCGAGCAGGGCAACCAGATGGCTAACCGCGATAACGCCGACCCGTCAGGGCTGGGCAATACGCTGGGCTGGGCCTGGGCGTGGCCATTGAACCGTCGCGTGCTTTACAACCGCGCGTCGGCGGATATCAACGGCAAGCCGTGGGATCCGAAACGGATGCTGATCCAGTGGAACGGCACGAAGTGGGCTGGCAACGATATCCCGGACTTCAACACCGCCGCACCGGGCAGCAACACCGGGCCGTTTATCATGCAGCCGGAAGGGCTGGGACGTCTGTTTGCCATCGACAAGCTGGCGGAAGGGCCGTTCCCGGAACACTACGAGCCGATGGAAACGCCGCTCGGCACTAACCCGCTGCACCCCAACGTGGTCTCCAGTCCGGTGGTACGTGTTTACCAGGAAGATGCCGGGCGCATGGGCAAGAAAGATAAGTTCCCGTACGTCGGTACGACCTATCGCCTGACCGAGCATTTCCATACCTGGACCAAACATGCGCGAATGAACGCCATCGCCCAGCCGGAACAGTTTGTCGAGATCAGCGAGACCCTGGCGAAGGCCAAAGGCATCGCTAACGGCGATCGTGTCAAGGTCAGCAGCCAGCGCGGGTTTATTCGCGCCGTGGCGGTGGTCACCCGTCGCCTGCAGGCCCTGAACGTTCACGGCCAACAGGTGGAAACCGTCGGGATCCCGCTGCACTGGGGCTTTGAAGGGGTGGCGCAGAAAGGTTATATCGCCAACACCCTGACGCCTGCAGTGGGGGATTCCAACTCGCAAACGCCAGAGTACAAGGCGTTCCTGGTCAACATCGAGAAAGCATAAGGAGCGAATCAATGTCGATGGAAACACAAGACGTCATCAAACGCTCCGCCACCAACGGCTTTACCCCCGCGCCTCGTGCGCGGGATTACAAAGCGGAAGTGGCAAAGCTTATCGATGTCTCCTCCTGCGTGGGCTGTAAAGCCTGCCAGGTGGCCTGTTCCGAGTGGAACGATATCCGCGACGACGTGGGGCACTGCGTCGGGGTGTACGATAACCCGGCAGATCTGAGCGCCAAATCCTGGACGGTGATGCGCTTTAGCGAAACCGATCAGAACGGCAAGCTGGAGTGGCTGATCCGCAAAGATGGCTGTATGCACTGCGAGGATCCGGGCTGTCTGAAAGCCTGCCCATCAGCGGGGGCGATTATTCAGTACGCCAATGGCATCGTCGATTTCCAGCAGGATAACTGCATCGGCTGCGGATACTGCATCGCGGGCTGTCCGTTCAACGTGCCGCGTCTCAATAAAGAGGACAACCGGGTCTACAAATGCACCCTGTGCGTGGATCGCGTCAGCGTTGGTCAGGAGCCAGCCTGCGTGAAGACCTGTCCGACCGGGGCCATTCACTTTGGCACCAAGAAGGAGATGCTGGAGGTTGCCCAGCAGCGGGTCGATAAGCTGAAAGCGCGTGGCTATGCCAACGCGGGTGTCTACAACCCGCAAGGGGTGGGCGGGACGCATGTCATGTACGTGCTTCACCACAACGACCAGCCGGAGCTGTATCACAATCTGCCGAAGGACCCGGCGATCGATACGTCCATTAACCTGTGGAAAGGGGCGCTTAAACCGCTCTCCGCGGCAGGCTTTATCGCCACCTTTGCCGGGTTGATTTATCACTACATAGGTATCGGGCCGAACAAAGAGGTGGATGACGACGAGGAGGAACACCATGAATAAGTCAAAGATGATCGTGCGCACGAAATTTATTGACCGCGCCTGTCACTGGACAGTGGTGATCTGCTTCTTCCTGGTGTCGTTATCCGGGATCTCGTTCTTCTTCCCGACGCTACAATGGCTGACCGAAACCTTCGGTACACCGCAGATGGGGCGCATTCTGCATCCGTTCTTTGGGGTGCTGATTTTCGTGGCGCTGATGTTTATGTTCGTGCGTTTCGTCCACCACAACATCCCGGACAAACAGGATATTCCGTGGCTGAAGGGCATTGTTGAGGTGCTGAAAGGCAACGAGCACAAAGTCGCGAAGGTGGGGAAATACAACGCCGGACAGAAAATGATGTTCTGGACCATCATGAGCATGATTTTCGTGCTGCTGGTGACCGGGGTGATTATCTGGCGTCCCTATTTTGCCCACTATTTCCCGATGCAGGTGGTGCGCTACAGTCTGCTGATCCACGCGACATCGGCCATTATTTTGATCCACGCCATCCTGATCCATATGTATATGGCGTTCTGGGTCAAAGGTTCGATTAAAGGGATGATCGAAGGGAAGGTGAGCCGCCGCTGGGCGCAGAAACACCACCCGCGCTGGTATCGGGATGTGGAGCGTCTGGAAGCGCAGAACGAGAGTCGGGAAGGGATGAAGTAATCTCGTCGCTTGTGACACCCGGTGGCGCTGCGCTTACGCGGCTCTGCGGGTGCAGTACCCGCTCCGGGAAGGGATTCGGAGCGGGTTTTATAGGATGTCAGGTGTTCTCATGTTCTTTCCGGGGGATTACGGTAACCGTTATATTGAAAGCACGACCGGGTCGCCTGGTAATACAGGTATTGCGAGCACGCTTCCAGATAAAAGCAATCGGATGATATCAGGTGAAATTACGCTGAACCGCCCTCGCAATAAATAATTAAGAGGGCGGTAATCGTCAGAACTTCTCGTCAATATAACGGAACGGGTAAGCAGTCGGTTTAACTTTGCCGATTTTACGCTTCGGTAATTTAACCTCTTCTTCCGGCAGGTCTTTATAGGGAATTTGGGACAGCAGATGAGAGATAATATTCAGCCGCGCGCGCTTTTTATCCTCGGAACGGGCAACAAACCAGGGTGCCCAGGCGGTGTCGGTGGCGGCAAACATCGCATCACGGGCCTTAGTATAGTCATCCCAGCGGTTGAAGGATTTCACGTCCATTGGTGACAGTTTCCAGGTTTTGCGCCCGTCGTTAATGCGGTCGCGCAGGCGTCGCTCCTGCTCTTTGGGGGTGACTTCCAGCCAGTATTTGATCAGGATAATGCCCGCATCGACCATTGCCTTTTCGATGATCGGTGCCCCGTCGAGAAACTTCTCTACCTGTTCTTCCGTACAAAATCCCATGACGCGCTCGACGCCCGCGCGGTTGTACCAGCTGCGGTCGAAGATGACGATTTCCCCGGCGGAGGGCAGATGTGGAACATAGCGCTGGAAGTAGAGCTGGCTTTTCTCTTTCTCGGTCGGGGCTGGCAGCGCAACTACCCGGAACACACGCGGGCTGACGCGTTCGGTCAGGGCCTTGATGGTACCCCCTTTACCGGCGCCGTCGCGCCCTTCAAAGACGACGCACACTTTCAGGCCCTTGCTGACCACCCACCGCTGCAACTTAACCAGCTCCACATGCAGGCGGTGCAGCTCTTTTTCGTACTCCGTGCGCTTAAGCGGGGCGGGGGGCGCGATCTTCGTAACGGGTTTGCTTTTCTTCTTATCTTTATCTGCCATGATGCCTTCCTTTACGGGGTGATTCTGATGGTACGGTGAGACATAACACTTTGAAGTGTAATCAGGCCTGAGCATCCTGGCGGAAAATATTCACAGCCTGCCCGAATTGATGGAGGAATCGGCCAGCGGCGCGATTTGAACTGGCTCACCATACCAGTTTGGTCGATAATGGCTGTTGCAATTATTTAACAAGTGGTCGCGGTATGAAAAAGACGGTGTTTTCGTTAGCACTTGGCACCTTTGGCCTTGGCATGGCCGAATTTGGCATTATGGGCGTGTTAACCGAGCTGGCACGGGATGTGGGGATCACCATTCCTTCTGCCGGCAATATGATTTCGTTTTATGCCTTTGGGGTAGTGATTGGGGCACCGATCATCGCTATTTTTTCCGGGAAGTTCTCTTTAAAGTCGATCCTGCTGTTCCTGGTGACGCTGTGCCTCATCGGCAACGCCATTTTTACTTTCTCCACGTCGTACACCATGCTGGCGATCGGGCGGCTGGTATCTGGCTTTCCGCACGGCGCGTTTTTCGGCGTCGGCACCATTATCCTCTCGCGTATTGCGCCGCCGGGTAAGGTTACGCTGGCTGTGGCTGGCATGATTGCCGGGATGACGGTGGCTAACCTCGCGGGTGTGCCCCTCGGCACCTGGCTGGGGCATGAGTTCAGCTGGCGTTATACCTTCTTCCTGATCGCTGCGTTTAACCTGCTGGTCATGGTGTCGATTGCCCTCTGGGTGCCGCAGACATTTGATAAATCCCAGACTCGCCTGAGCGAGCAATTTCACTTCCTGAAAAAGCCGGAACCCTGGTTTATCTTCGCCGCCACCATGTTCGGCAACGCCGGAGTCTTTGCCTGGTTCAGCTTCGTCAAACCCTTCATGATCAACGTATCGGGCTTCTCCGAAGGGGTGATGACCGCGATCATGATGTTAATGGGACTCGGCATGGTGCTGGGCAACCTGTTCAGCGGCAAACTCTCCGGGCGCTACAGCCCGCTGCGAATTGCGGCACTCACCGATCTGGTGATTGTCCTGTCGCTGCTGCTGTTGTTTGCCTTCGGTGCGCTGCCCGTAGCCTCACTGGTGATGGGCTTTATCTGCTGCGCCGGGTTGTTTGCGCTGTCGGCCCCGTTGCAGATCCTGCTTCTGCAAAATGCCCAGGGTGGGGAGATGCTCGGTGCAGCGGGGGGCCAGGTGGCGTTTAACCTCGGCAGCGCCATTGGGGCGTACTTTGGCGGGATGATGATTACCCTTGGCTTTAGCTGGAGTTACGTGACCCTGCCTGCGGCGGTACTGTCGTTCTGCGCGATGTCTTCGCTTCTGATCTACGGTTATCTGAAAGCCCGCCGGACACAGGGTAATGCGCAGGCGCTAGCCTGAAAGTGCAATGCCGGGTGACGCTGCGCTCACCCGGCAGACAAACTCCCGTTCCATCAGCCTCTGGTCATGACCGGTTTACAGAACGCGCTCAAGGCTTTTCAGGAAATCGTCAACCTGCTCTGACGAAGCCGTGTCTGCCTGGTAAAGAATATCCAGCGTGACGTCCTTCAGGCCGCAAAAGCCGAAAACGCCTTCAACTAACTGGGTTCGTATCGCCGTCGAATAACCGTGTTTATCGAAACCTGCGACATCGCTGCCCGCCGTCGCGATAAGGCGTACCGGAACCTTGCGTAGATTGCCCACAATCCGGCCGTCTTCTGCCACTTTGTATGCCCAGTTCAGGGTGAGAACCCGGTCAAACCAGCCTTTCAGCAGGCCGGGAACCGACCACCAGTACACCGGAAAGACAAAGACCAGCATATCTGCCCGCTCCACCCGCTGTTGCTCACGCTGAATATCGGTAGGAGGGGCGCTGGCATCCCCGTGATACAGCGCAAGATCGGGACGTAGCATTGCCGGTGTAAAGGCTTCGGCATGAAGATCGGCAATCTCAACCTGCGTACCTTGCTCACGTAAGCGCGCGGCAATGCGCGCCGCCAGTGAGTGGGATAACGAATTTTCGACAGGGTGAGCCGTCACGATCAGCGCATTATTCAGGACATTTGTTACAGACATAACCACCTCAGCACGGAGTTAACGTACTGCCTATATTACTATTGGTAACTTAGGTGTCAATCCGTCTGCTGTGCTTATTTAGTGCTATCGCTACAGGTGTTCAGTACGCCAAACATCGCGCCGCAGAGCATAGTCTCCGCAACGTTACGCGCCAGGACGCCGTTGCTTGCGGCGGTGCTCAGCGCATCCGCCGCACCAATAATGGCCGTCAGCGCCGCTTCACCCTGCACACCTTTCAGGGTGATGTAGGGGGAGAGCGCGGTGCGCAGGCAGTCTGCACACTCGGCGACGCACGCCTCCCGAAACGTCTGCAGTGCCCGTGAACCAGAGAGCGCAGCGGCGATAGGGCCTGTCTCTGGCCCGGCGCTAATGGCGCAATCAATATAGGCGGCACTGAAAAAGCGAACCGTCTTCTCCAGTGTTTTGTTATCGACATTCAGCGTTTCACGGAATTTTTTTAACTGCTGGTCGCTGTAATCCTGGTACAGCGCCATCAATAACCCTTCACGATCCCCGAAGTGATCGTAGGGAATAGGCTTGGTGACATTAGCCCGCTCTGCCAGATAACCCAGCGTCAGCGCCTCGGTGCCTTGCTGACGCACGATCCCGCGAGCAACTTCCAACAATTGCACCCGCCGATCCTCTTTTCTCAACCGCTTAACGACCATAATGCCCTCGCGTCATTGTCTACTAAAAGTAGTTTACACGCTTTCTCCGCGAGGCTGTACGCTTTGTGGCAACAGTGCCATGTCGTTGCCCTGGATTAACGGCTCCCGTCCCGGGAGCCTTGTACAGGCTTACGGCAGCGAAGGTTCACCCAGGGTCAACATCAAGCGGTTAGCCCAGGCGAAAAACGCCGCTGACTGCACCAGATCTAACTGAGCAAGGGTATCCAGCCCCTGACGCTCCAGCTCAGCCAGATGTCCCGGCGTGACCGCAGGAGGGGTTACCGACAGCGCGGCAGCAAACGTAATCCCTGCCTGCCAGTGCGGCGACTGTCCGCTGCTCAGTGACTGACCCGGCGCGACCGCCAGCAGCCTTTCCACTGCCTCGTTATCCTTCGACAGCTGGCTGGCTTTACGTGCATGGACCGAGGCGCAGTAAATGCAGCCGTTAACTTTGCTGGTCACCGCGGCGGCCAGCTCACGCTCCGCCCGAGACAGACCACCCGAGGTATAGAAAATGCCTTTATCAGTAAGCGTGCGTTGCTCAAGCACCGGCAGGTTGCGCCCCAGCAGGCGGAAATAGTCGGAGTCGGTATGGCCGAATCTGGCGAGGATCGCCTGCTCATCGGCGGTATATTCTGCCAGGGGTTTGGGTGCCAGCCACGGCTCCCAGCCCAGCTCCAGCTGGGTAAATACCACCGGCGCGGCTTTGCCATTTTTGGTGAGCGGCACGGTGTGCCAATGACCTGCCACGACAGGGGCATCGCCTGGCGCTACCGTTTTGTCATTGAGCAGACGCAGGCCGACGATCAGGCGGCTCTGGAAGCTGACAAACGCTATCAGCTGCGCCAGTGTGACAATGCCTTCTGTGCTCCAGCCCGCGAGGATGAGCGCATTGAGCGCACCGGGCGTGGCTTCGACCGGCGAAAAGGTCAGCAGACGGGCAAAGGTCAGGGCGGGAGTCAGGCGCACTGAGGTCGGATCGGCCAGGCCAAACCCGGCGTAATGGGCAGCCAGCGCGTCGGCGTTATGCCATTTCGCCACTTTTGCCGCCACGGCAAAGCGCTCATCCAATGTAAAATCGGCATCCTGCTGACTGAAGAACGTTTCGTAGCTCCCCTGAGCGTGACGTGTTGCCGCCTCGCGGGTGAGTCGTGCCTGTTCCAGCGGGGAACCCGGGGCGATCTCCGCCAGTTCGGCGAGAATATCCTGACTTAATGCCATAGTGACTCCTTAAAGAAGATGAGGGGCGATCTGCTCTGCGATTAATTCAATCGAACGTAAGGTGTCCTGATGCGACGGTTCAACCGAATGCACCTGAAACGAAATGTCGGTGGCGCGCGCCAGCACCGAATCCTGCGCCAACGAGGCGAGCACCGTCTGCGGTGCGCCGATGTGGGCATCGAACTGGCGAATATAATCGGTGACAGTGTCACCGATGAGCGCGTGCCCGGCAGCCTGATGCTGCTGCGCCTGCCGGGTTAATCCCGGTTCGGCCACTCTCAGGGCATATGCATCGCTGTCGGCAACAAAGGCGGTGCGCGAAGCCAGAATGCGCGGCGCAACGCCGGACGGCAGAGCGTCGAGATAAGCATCGATAATCGGATTCTGGATCGCATCCAGCGGCAGGAAGAGATCATCTGCCGGGCGCGGCTGGGTACGGGAGAGCATCAGCCCGTGTCCCTGTCGGGCGGCACGTACTGCGCCGTCAATCGAGAACGTCGCGATCCACACCCGCTCTGTAAGCCCTGGCGCGGGGGGATAAAGATGGTTATCCGGGTGCGTCAGGGAATCCCCGCGCCAGGCACTGTTAATCAGATGCAGGTGATCGGCGAAGGTCGCTGCCCGTTCGTTGATGGTCAGCCCAAACGGCAAAAACGAGGTTGGCGTCCCGCCGGAACCAAACCCGATTTCCAGCCGCCCGTCCGCCAGCAGATCCAGCACCGCCGTATCTTCCGCGACCCGTAGCGGATTCTCCAGGGGCAGGGTGATAATAGCAGTGCCGAGCCGAATGCGGGTGGTGTATGCCGCCACGTGGGCGAGAAACACCAGGGGCGACGGCAGGCCGCCTTCATGCTCATGGAAGTGGTGCTGGGCGATCCAGGCGGTATCAAATCCGTAGCGTTCGGCATGACGGATCTGCTCTGTTGCCAGGCGATAGCGTTCTTTGGCTGGCGCATCGTCCAGCAGGCGGGTGAAAAAACCCAGGCGTTTACGCATCATGCGTACTCCTCCGTAAGGGATGAAAAATGGGGAATGGCGTCGATCAGCTCGCGGGTATAGTCACTCTGCGGCGAAACGAACAGCCTGTCGACGGCACCGTGCTCCACAACCTGGCCGCTGCGCAGCACGGTGACGCTGTGGGCAATGCGCCGGACGGTCGCCAGGTCGTGGGTAATAAACAGATATGTGAGGCCCAACTGCTGTTGCAGCTGCTGGAGCAGGGCGAGGATCTGCGCCTGCACGGTGACATCCAGCGCCGAGGTCGCCTCGTCCAGCACCAGAATGGTTGGCTCAAGAATTAACGCGCGGGCAATGGCGACGCGCTGGCGTTGCCCACCCGAGAGTTCCCGCGGGTTGCGGCTTAACAGCTCCGGTGGCAGGGCCACGCGCCGGGCGACGCTCTCCACCCGGGCGGCGCGTTCCGCTTTGCTGACCGGGGCGAAATTTTTCAGCGGCTCTTCGATAATCTCAAACAGCGTCTGGCGTGGATCCAGCGAGGCAAAGGGATTCTGGTAGACGAACTGGATCTTCTGCCGCAGCTGACGCCGCGCCTCGTGGCTTAAGGTGGTGGCATCGATATCATCAATGATTACCTGCCCGCTGTCGGCCTGTTCAAAGCCCAGCAGGATGCGCGCAAGGGTGGTTTTGCCCGAGCCGGACTCCCCAACCAGAGCGTGGGTGCTGCCGCGCTGTACGGCAAAGCTCACCGCATCCAGGGCTTGCAACTGGTGGCCTTTCCCCAGGGCAAAGCGTTTACTGATTCTTTCGGCGCGGATTGCCGGGGACGCCAGCGGGCGCCCGGCCACCGGGGCGATGGTCAACCGTTGACCGTTCAGATCGCTCAGCAGCTGGCGAGTGTAGGCATGCTGCGGGGCGCGCACCACGTCAGCGGTGGCGCCGTGCTCCTGGACCTCGCCGTTGCGGAATACCAGCAGCCGATCGGCACGCTGGGCCGCCAGGGCCAGGTCGTGGGTGACAAACAACACCGCCGTACCGGATTCACGACGCAGTACGTCCAGCAGATCGAGAATGCGCTTCTGCACCGTCACGTCCAGCGCGCTGGTGGGTTCATCGGCAATAATGACGTCCGGGCGCAGGGCGATAGCGATAGCGATCAAGACCCGCTGCTTCATCCCGCCGGAGAGCTGATGCGGAAACTGCTTCATCCGCTGTTCCGGGTGGCTGAGGCCCACTTTGGTGAGCAGGGCCAGCACCTGATTGTCGCACTCGGCCCGGGTTATCTTCTGATGCAGGCGCAAGATTTCACCCACCTGCGCACCGACCGTTTTCACCGGATTAAGGGAGTTACCCGGGTCCTGCGGCACCAGGCTGATGCGCGCCCCGCGCAGGCTGTCGAGCCGTCTGGCTGACCACTGGCTGAGATCTTCTCCATTAAGGCAAATGCTTCCCTCGTCGCGGCGGGCATTATCCGCCAGCAGGCCAATGATCGCCTGGGCGGTGGTGGTTTTTCCCGAGCCGGACTCGCCGACGAAGGCCAGCATTTCGCCGCGTTCAAGGCTAAAGCTGACGTTATGCACCACTTCACGCCACTCCCGCCCCGTGCGGTAGCTGAGGGTCAGGTTTTCAACAGATAATACGGTCATGGGCGACCTCCGCTTAACTGACGGCTGATACGGTTGGTGGCCAGTACCACGGCGATGACCACCAGGCCGGGGAAGGTCGTCAGCCACCATGCGGTAGAGAGATAGTTACGCCCTTCGGCAATTAACAGCCCCCATTCCGGGACGGGCGGTGGAGTGCCGTAGCCGAGGAAGCTGAGGGTTGAAAGCGCAAGGATCGCCTGACCAAACTGCAACGTGGCAAAGGCCAGCACGGCGGTGAGGGCGTTCGGCAGAATGTGGCGCCACAGCACCGCCCAGAAGGTGCCACCGCTGCCAAACGCCGCTTCGACGTAATCACTGTGGCGGATGCGCACCACTTCACCACGCGCCAGGCGGGCAAAGCTGGCAATCGACGCCACGCCAACGGCAATGGCTGCATTCAGGGTGCCAAAGCCGAGGAGAATAATGACCGTCAGCGACAGCAACAGCGAGGGGATGGCGAGCAGAACGTCCACCAGGCGCATCAGCACGGACTCCACCCGTCCTGCAAAGGCACCGGCAATCACGCCGATGGCGGTGCCAATAAACAGACCCATGGCCACCGCCACCAGCGCCGCGCTCAGGGAGTGCGAGGCACCATAAATGATGCGGGTATACACGTCACGCCCCAGTTGGTCGGTGCCGAGCCAGTAGACAGCCTGGGGAGCCAGGCGCTGTGCGCCCGCAATGCCTTCAATCGGGCTGAGAGAGGTAAACAGCCCTGGCGCGATGGCCGCCAGCGCGGCAACGGCAATAATGGCATAGGCCAGCCATAACCCCGGCTGCCAGCGCCACTCGTGCCAGGCGGGAAGGCGTTTACGCGCCGCGGCAGCATAATCAACAAGGCTCATGCAGCACCTCCGGTAACGGTTTGCAGACGGGGATCGAACAGCGGCATCAGCAGATCCACCAGCAGGTTAATCACGACAAAACCGAGGGCAGATATCATCACCACGGCCTGTAACACGGCGATATCCTGATTATTCACTGCCTGCTGAGTGAGCAACCCCAGCCCACTGCGGCCAAACACGGTTTCGGTGATCAGCGCTCCGGCAATCAGTTCGCCCAGCAGCAGCCCGGCAATGTTCAGCACTGGCAGCAGGGCATTGCCGATGACGTGCCGCCAGAGAACGGCGGTTTCGCTTAACCCTTTGGCCCGCGCCACGGCGACAAACGGCTGGGCAGCGACCTGATCCAGACTGCGCATCAGGATCTGCGCCAGCGGGGCGGAGATGGGAATGGCGACCGTAATAATTGGCAGGATCAATCCCTGCAGCGGGCTGGGGTTGATCACCGGAATCAAGCGCAACTGGAAGGAGAACAGCTGAATTAAGGCGATACCGAGCCAGAAGGTCGGCAGCGAGATAAACAGTACCGGCAGGGACTGGATGGCATTACTCAGCCAACGTAATCCAGGCAGACGCGAGGCCAGCGCCAGGGTGAAGGCCAGCACCACCGCCAGCGCAAAGGCGGGCACTGCCAGGCTTAAGGTGTCCGGTAGGTTGGTGGCGATAAGCTCGCTCACCGCAACGCCCGCCTGCACCGAGAAGCCAAAATCGCCGTGCAGCATCGCCCCAAGGGTATGCAGATACTGCTGCCACAGCGGGCTGTCCGCCCCGTAAGCGATGCGCATCTCTTCGATTTGCGCCGGGCTAAGGCCCAGATCCGGGTTTTGGAACTTGATCAGCACCGCGTCTCCCGGCAGCACCTGAAGCAGCACGAACGACAGGGTGAACGCTGCCCATAACACCAGCAGCCCCAGTCCGGCGCGTCGCAGCAGATAGTGGCTCATCGTTGCCCCCTTAGTGTTTCTCGATCCACGCGCCGTAGAACGACGGGCGTCCGACCGCTTCAAAACTTACCCCTTTCAGCCAGGGCGCACCGGCAAAGACCTGTGGCTCTTCGAAAATAGGGATCACATAGGCGTTATCCAGCAGATAGCGCTGGGCGTCACCGGTGAGCTGGAGGCGCTTCTGCGGATCCACTTCGGCGGAGATGTTTACCAGCAGGTCGTTGAGCTTGTCGTCGCGGAAGCTGTTCACCTTGTCGCTGGAGCCGCCTTTTTGCAGCAGGGCATCGCGGTTATTTGGATAGAACATGCTCTTCACCACGTCCGGGTCGGCGCGTCCCACTTCCGAGACGGTGAGGGGCGTTTTCAGCGGATCGAGGTTGTCGAGAACGTGGCTCCCGGCATCACCGGCCTTCACGTTCAGGGCAACTCCCACCTGACGCCACTGCTGCGCCACCAGCTGCAACACCTCTTTGTTCTGCGGCTGCGGCAGGGATTCATAGATGGTCAGGGCCAGGCGCTGGCCATCTTTGGCACGGATGCCGTCGCTCCCCGCTTTCCAGCCCGCCTCATCCAGCAGTTTGCTGGCTTTCGCTGGATCAAAGGTCAGCTTGTCGCTGAGGTCGATAAAGCCCGCTGCGGAGTCAGCAATCACCGATTTGGCCTGCGGATAGTTTGGTGAGAACAGGGTGTCCACCACCTGTTTGGCGTTAGTGGCATGCAGCAGGGCCTGACGCACCCGCACATCCGCTACCAGCAGGTTATCCGGACGGAAACTGATGCTGTCATTCACCCCGCGGGTTGGGGCGGCGTAGATGTGATATCCCTGCTCGGTGGCCTGCTTTTCGTCATAGGCTTGCACCTGGCGAATAAAGTCCGCCTGACCGGCCAGCAGGGCGCCGACGCGAACGCTGTCTTCCGGGGTAACCAGATAGGTAATGCCATCGAGGTTCGCCGGGCCTTGCTGGGCGAGGTTTTTCGGTCCCCAGGCGTAGTCTTTCCGCGCCTGAAGGTTAACTTCGCGCCCCAGCTTTTCATCCTTCACCACAAACGGGCCGGAACCGATGATATGCCGCGCATCACCCAGCTCTTCAAAGTTACGTTTTAACGTGCTCAGGGAGACTAAGCCGGACCCAATGGTCGCAGTACCTTGTAAAAAGCCCGGGGACGGCTTTTTGAAGTAGAACTTCACGGTCAGCGGGTCTATGACTTCGCTGTGGTCGTAGTTGTTGATCACTTCCGATACCGGCAGGCGCTGGGCCTTGTTGCCTTTGCCGTAGGTATCGAAGTTCTTTGCGACCGCGCTGGCATCAAGCGGTGTGCCGTCAGAGAAGGTCACACCCGGGCGGATCTTGAAGGTGTATTCGGTTTTATCGGCGTTGGTGGTCCAGCTCTCGGCGATCCACGGCTCCACCTCAAGGGTTTTCGGGTTCTGCCAGGTCAGCTTGTCGGTTATCTGGTTCAGGATCCCGCCGTTAGGGTAAAACCCGCCCGCCGGGGGATAAAGGTTGGTGTGCGCCTGTTGCTCCAGATAGACCAGGGTGCCGCCTTTAACCGGCGTATCGGCTGCATATGCCGCCGTTGTCGCAAGAATTAACGCCGTCAGCAGCGGCAGGCGAAATGGGGTTTGCATGGTGAATTCCTTTGTTATCTTCTTGTTAGCGTCGAATGCATCTTCGGGCGGGGCCGAAAAGAAGGGAACAAAGGAATTGAGCTAAGGATTTGCGAAAAGTGGCAATAAAAAAAACCGCGCCGGGGGGCGCGGTAAGCAAACGCTAGACAAATTTCGCCAGCGGGTCGGCGGCGGCAAAAGCGACGGCGCGGTCGGCAGCGGGTGGGTAGATTAACTCGTTGGTGATGGCGATTTTGATTTTCTTTGCGTCATCGCGAACGGATTTCACCTTCTGTTCCCAGCCTTCGCTGTAGACCGCGCCCCAGCCGCCTAAATCGAGACAGGTGACATAGTTCACCTGGCGATAGGGATAAGGCGCCACGTCTAACAGACTGGCCGCGGCGTTATGTCCCGCAAACTTGCCCAACTGAATGGCGTGCTGACAGGTCATGAGCGCCGTATTGCCGCGGTCGTCAGTGTGGGCGTGGGCCATATCCCCGGTGGCATACACGTCCGGGTGCGCCGGTACTTGCAGGCTTTCGTTGACCTTTAAGCGCCCCTGGGGATCTCGCTCGCCCGCAATCTGTTGGCTGAGGGGATGGGCTTCCACGCCCGCCGTCCAGACAACGGTGGCGGCCGCAATGCGCTCGCCATTTTTAAGCGTGACGCCGTGGGGATCGATGGCGCTGATTTCACTGTTCAAACGCCACTCCACACCCAGCGCGAGGCTTGCCTCTTCTATGGTGCCACGTAGTTCTTCACTGTAACGACCGCCAATGACCGATCCGCGTTCAACTACGATAACTTTGGTCTGTGTATCATCACCAAAACGGGCACGCAGGCGCGCAGGGAGCTCGGTAGCCAGTTCTATGCCGGTGAAACCGCCGCCGCACACCACTACGGTATTACGTTCCGGCGTCGAAGGGCGTGTCGCCAGTGAATCAAGGTGATTTTCGAAATGTTGGGCAGATTCCAGTTGGTCAATATCAAAGGCATATTCTGCCAGACCAGGGATCGCCGGGCGGCGCGTCTGACTGCCTGTCGCCATAATCAGACGGTCGTAAGCGGCCAGCGTCACGTTGCCCTGGCTATCGCGATACCAGACGCTTTTCTCTTTCGCGTCAATACGTTCAGCAGTTCCGGCAATAAAGTGAATATTCAGTTCAGCAAAGAGATCGCTTAGCGGGGCGGCAAAGGCTGCAACCTGCTCTTCATAAAAGCGCGGGCGGATACGCAACTCCGGGCGGGGAGCCAGAACGGTGATCTGCAGGTCGTCACTTCCCGTTAAATCGGCCAGACGTGCCGCACTCACCGCTGCCCACATACCCGCAAAACCGCTGCCTACAATTAAAATTTGCTTCTTCATCTTCGATCCTTTTTCGCATCAGGCCGTGTGGCTGACGTGACTGCAACTATACTTGTCGGAGTTAACTGCGACAACTTCTTTCTGAGTTTGTTTGCTGCGGGTCGTAAAAACAGAAGGTTAGGGGCACAGAGGATTGCGGCTGTCTTTCTGTCGCGGAACGCGGCTATAATGACCTGGAATAATAACTTCGGAGTTAAGCATGGCTTTTTACAGTTCCGGTGTGGAGTACGGCATTCATAGCCTGATGACCATGGTGGATGCGAAAGGTAACGACCGTGAGATGAGCGTCAGAGAAATGGCGGCCTTGCAGGGCGTTCCCTATGACTACCTGGGCAAGATCTTCACACGTCTGTCACGCGCCGGGCTGGTGAGCAGCACCGAAGGAAAGGGCGGCGGTTTTCGTCTGGCCCGCCCTGCTGAACTGATCACCGTGCTGGATGTGGCGCATGCTATCGATGGCGAGAAGAACATGTTCGAGTGTCGGGAAGTGCGTCAGCGGCTGGCCGTGTTTGATGAAACGCCGCCTGCCTGGGTCTGCGACGGGCCGTGCGGTGTGCGCTCGGTGATGGACAGCGCCCAGCAGCGAATGGAAGAGGAGCTGGCGCGGCATACGATCCTTGACCTGGCGCGCAAAATGTACCGTAAAGCGCCGGATACTTTTCAGATTGAGGTGCAGGAGTGGATTGCGGATCGGCGGAACGCGTAGGCCCGACAGCGCAGCGCCGCCGGGCGTTCAACTTATGAGCGGAAATCAATTACCATGCGGCCGCGGATCTGGCCTTGCTCCATCTCTTTAAAGATGGCGTTGATATCCCCCAGCGGACGCAGCGCCACTTTCGGCACCACCTTACCTTCGGCGGCAAACTGGAAGGCTTCGGTCAGGTCCTGACGGGTGCCCACCAGCGAACCCACCACCTGAATCCCGTCCAATACCAGACGCGGAATATCCAGACTCATTGCTTCTGGCGGCAGACCGACCGCCACCACGCGGCCCCCGGCACGAACGGCATCCACTGCAGAGTTAAAGGCCACTTTCGCCACCGCCGTCACGACCGCGGCGTGGGCGCCACCGGTTTTTTCCTGAATAAATTTCGCGGCATCGTCGCTGCGGGAGTTAACCACCAGATCGGCCCCCATGCTTGAGGCCAGCTTCAGCTGTTCATCGTTAACATCAACGGCGATCACTTTCGCGTTGAAGACATTTTTGGCGTATTGCAGGGCCAGGTTACCCAGTCCGCCCAGGCCATAAATAGCAATCCACTGGCCTGGTTTGATCTCTGATACTTTCACCGCTTTGTAGGTGGTCACCCCGGCGCAGGTGATGCTGCTGGCGGCGGCGGATTCCAGTCCATCCGGCACTTTTACCGCGTAATCGGCGGTGACAATACACTCTTCCGCCATACCGCCGTCCACGGAATAGCCGGCGTTTTTCACGGTGCGGCACAGGGTTTCATTGCCGGAGTTACAGTATTCACAGTGGCCACAGCCTTCGAAGAACCAGGCTACGCTTGCCCGATCGCCAGGTTTCAGCGAGGTCACGCCCGGCCCGATCTCCTTGACCACGCCAATCCCTTCATGGCCGAGGATCACCCCGGTCTTATCACCAAAATCGCCGTTCTTCACATGCAGATCGGTGTGGCAAACGCCACAGCACTCCATCTTCAGCAGCGCTTCGCCGTGCTTCAGCGGGCGCAGGGTTTTCTCGGTTACTTCTACCTGATGGTCTTTGGTCACGACAGCAGCTTTCATATGTTTCTCCATTTTCATAATGAGGGATCTGCGAGGCAGGTATGGCGCTTGATGGGGCACGGCATACCCCTTAAGGATTAAAGTTTTTGAACTGTCTGGCAAGTCTGTTGCAATACAATTTATTCATTTATTTGATATTTAAGGCGTATTGATTGCTGAAAATATCAATAACCATGATGATTAAGGGTGGAATATTTCTGTAGGAAATTTGTCATTATTCTGACATTTCAGCCCCGTAAGGTGTGGTCTTCTTAAAAACCGAAGAGTTAACAAGACAATGCATCTGGTAAAAAAACTTCTCGCAGTGAGCGTCCTCCTGTCAGCTTCCGTGCAGGCGCAGAATATCCTCGAATTCCCACAGCCTGATAACAACCCGGAAGAGTTTTACGCCGTCACCGAAATTCCGGCGGGCGGGATTATTAAGTATGAAACGGATGCCAAAACCGGCTTTATCGTGGCCGATCGCTTCCAGTCGATGCCGGTGGCCTACCCGGCAAACTACGGCTCGCTTACCCAGTCTCTGGCGGGGGATGGCGATCCGCTGGACGTCATTTTCTACACCCGTGCCCCGATGGCTCCGGGCACCCTGATTAAACTGCGCGCCATTGGCGTACTGAAGATGATCGACGGCGGTGAAAAAGACGACAAAATCGTGGCAGTGCCAGCCAGTAAAATTGACCCGACCTATGACGACATCAAAGAGCTGAGCGATCTGCCGAAGATTGAACAGCAGCGTCTGGAGTCGTTCTTCCGCGTTTACAAACAGCTGCCGGAAGGGCGCAAGTCGGTGGAACTGAACGGCTTTAACGATGCCGCCACCGCTAAACAGGAAATCAAACAGGCATGGGATGCCTGGAAAACGAATCAGCCGAAGTAACAAGATGCCCGGCGGCGGCTACCCGCCGGGCATTTTCCTACAGCTGCGCCGTCAGCGCGGCAATCTCCTCCTGCCACTGAGCCTGAAGCTGCGGCTTCTGATGTTTCGGCTTACGCAGCCGATCTTCTTCCAGCAACCTCTCCAGCAGCACCAGCCGCTCCAAAAGATCTTCCGCGGGTTTTGCCCGATCGTCATCCTGTGCAACGGGCGCGGGGAGAGTGCTCTGGCCATTGCCGTCGCGAAGACGGGCAAACACCGCGTCGGCGTCATGCCATTCGCTGAGCAGACCATCTTCAATCAGCCAGAAGCGGTTACAGCTCTGACTGATTAACTGCCGGTCATGGCTGACCAGCAGCACACCGCCCTCGAACTGTTGCAAGGTGTCGGCCAATGCCTCTTTACCTTCCATGTCCAGATGGTTGGTCGGTTCATCGAGCATCAGCAGGCTGAAGCGGGCCAGGGTCAGGCCGATAAACAGCAGCCGTGAACGTTCCCCGCCGCTGAGCGTACTGACCTTTTGCCCGTGCCGCGCCCAGGCGAACCCGGCAGAGATCAGCGCCATTTTGCGATCCTGCGGGTTAGGTGCGAACGGCTCCAGGGCATCAATCAGCGTGGCGTCATCCGCCAGCTGATGCAGGGTCTGGTCGTAATACCCCATTGCCACACGCGGATGGATCTTCAGCCCCGCATGCAGTTCCTGGGCGATGAATTGCTGCCAGATAAGCCGCATCAGGGAGGATTTGCCGCAGCCGTTACGCCCGACAATCGCCACCCGGTCGCCGCTTTTAAGCCGGACATTTTCTATCGCGAACAGTGGCGCAAGGCCGGGTGCAGGCGGAACGCCAAGCGCGTCAATTTCCAGCAGTCGGTCGGCCCTTAGCGCATCGCCGCGCAGGGTTAAAGTCCAGGGACTGCCGGTGGTCAGCGCCGTCTGGCTCTCCTTCAGCCGCTCTACCTGGCGTTCCATCTGTTTGGCTTTGCGGGCCAGATCTTCGTTATCGTAGACCTTACCCCAGGTCGCCAGCCGTTTTGCGCTGGCGGTGACCCGGTCGATCTCCTTTTGCTCGGCTTTATGGCGCAGGGCGTCGCTTTCGTCTTTCTCTACCAGCGCCTGACGCGCGCGGGTACAGGGAAGGGCGAAGTAGTGCAACGTTTTGTCCCGCAGGATCCAGCTGCCATTGGTGACGGCATCCAGTAACTGCCTGTCGTGCGAGACCAGCACAAAGCTGCCGGACCAGTTTTGTAGAAACTGCTCCAGCCACAGCAGCGTCGGCAGGTCGAGGTGGTTACTGGGTTCATCCAGCAGCAACAGATCCGGCTCGTTTATCAACGCCCGCGCCAGCAACAGACGGGTGTGCTGCCCGCCGCTGAGGGTGGCCGATTGCAGGGCTGTGTCCTGCGGGGTAAACCCCATACCCGCCAGCAGAGTTTCTGCCCGCCAGCGCAGGCTTTCGCGCTCGGCCACAGGCAGCTGCGCCAGAACCGCGTCGATCATGGTCAACGGATAAACAGATTCAGGAAGATGTTGCTCCACCCGCGCCATCAGACAGTGCCCGGCCAGCGCTACCGTGCCGGAGAGGGGCGTGTCAGTGCCATCGAGGATCTTCAGCAGGGTACTTTTGCCGCAGCCGTTATCGCCCAGCAGACCAATGCGGTCGCCTTTTTTGAGGCTAAAGGTGAGATCGTTGAACAGCGTGTCAAAGGCAGTATCAACACGAAGAGAAAGTGCAGTCAGTAATGTGCTCATTTGCTTACTCAAGAGTTACAGGCATGAAAATGCCTCGTCAAACATCGCTGACGATAACCCGGTAAGCCCGAGAGAAGGGATTCAGTCTTGGGTGTCTTCGCTCAAGCCAAAGTTATCGCAGCACGAAACCGATAACGCTTGAGCTGACGCGATCGCCAAGGTGAAGTGAAATATCAAAGATTTCACAGCACAGCATAATTAGCCTCCTTTTATATTCAGTGGGTTGATGGATGAAAGGAGTGTAGCGGGGTTTGGTATCTCCGGCAAGCAGGCGTGATTTTCGCCGGGTAGCGCTGCGTTCACCAGGGGGAAAATCCTCACCCTGAGTATGTGGTTGCATTTTAAAACCATCTGACCTACCCTCTAAATGGTTTTATTATGAAACCAAATCGAAAGAGGCTGACAGCATGAATGTGCAACTGAGAACGGGTGTATCAACCAGCCTGGCGTGGCTCTTCGCCATCGCCAGCGGCCTGAGCGTGGCAAATGTCTATTACGCCCAGCCGCTCCTCGACGCCCTGGCCCGGGATTTCGGTATCAGTCACGCGGCGGTCGGCGGGGTTATCACCGCCACACAGTTGGGATGCGCGCTGGCGCTGCTGTTTCTGGTACCGCTGGGTGACAGGGTGGATCGCCGTCGGCTGATGGCGATGCAAATGCTGGCCCTGACGTTCGCACTGGTTGCAGTCGGCATGGCGCAGTCCACGCTTGCCTTGCTGGCGGGAATGCTCGCCGTCGGGCTGCTGGGCACGGCGATGACCCAGGGGCTGATCGCCTATGCTGCCAGCGCCGCGGCCCCTCATGAACAGGGGCGGGTAGTGGGCACGGCGCAGGGTGGCGTATTTATCGGTCTGCTGTTGGCACGGGTTTTTGCCGGGGGCGTCAGCGACCTGGCGGGCTGGCGCGGGGTCTATTTTTGCGCCGCGCTCCTGATGCTGGGGATTGCGATCCCGCTGTGGCGACGGCTGCCCATCTTGCCGCCGGCCTCACGCACGCTCAGTTATCCGCGCCTGCTGGCCTCCATGCTGACGTTGCTGCGTCAGGAGAAAGTCCTGCAGGTCAGAGGAATGCTGGCGCTGTTGATGTTTGCCGCCTTTAACATCTTCTGGAGTGCGCTGGTGCTGCCCCTGAGCGCACCGCCTTACAACTTTTCCCATACCCTGATTGGCGCATTTGGCCTGGCGGGAGTGGTGGGTGCGCTGGCCGCCGCGCGGGCCGGGCAGTGGGCTGACAAGGGGTATGCCCGGCAAACCAGCGGATTAGCGCTCCTGGTGCTGCTGCTGGCCTGGTGGCCGCTGTCGCTGATGGACGTTTCACTCTGGGCGCTGGTGATGGGGATCGTGCTGCTGGATCTGGGCGGCCAGGCGCTGCACGTCACCAATCAGAGCCTGATTTTCCGCACCCGCCCGGACGCGCATAGCCGGCTGGTGGGGCTATACATGATGTTTTATGCCGTCGGCAGCGGGCTGGGCGCCATCAGTACCACCGTCACCTATGCCCGTTTTGGCTGGCAAGGGGTATGCCTACTTGGCGCATCGGTCAGTTTGCTGGCGTTGGTGTTCTGGTGGGTGACGCAGCGCCAGCGCGCAGAAACACGGGATTGCGCCAGTGAACACAGGTGAATTCTCAGGCGCACTGTCGTAAAATCAGGTTTTTGCCACAGGTAACTTCACAATGGCTCTGATCCCTAAAAACTACGCGCGGCTGGAAAGCGGCTACCGCGAGAAAGCATTAAAAATCTATCCGTGGGTATGTGGGCGCTGCTCCCGTGAGTTCGTTTATTCAAACCTGCGTGAGTTAACGGTTCACCATATCGATCACGACCATACCAATAACCCGGAAGATGGCAGTAACTGGGAACTGTTGTGTCTGTTTTGCCACGATCATGAGCATTCCAAATACACGGAAGCGGATCAGTACGGCACCACCGTGGTGGCTGGCGAAGACGCGCAAAAAGACGTGGGCGTGGCGACCTATAATCCGTTTGCCGATTTACAGGCGATGCTGAATAAGAAGAAGTAATTTGCGAGAGAGGGGATGTGCGGTTTGATGCCCTCATCCCAACCTGAACGCGCAAAGAGAGCAAAAAAAGCAATTTACGTTGTAATGCCAGTCAGTTAAACACTTCGTTATTTCTCAATGACTGAAGTGGAAAAGTTCCGTTCACTAAAGCCCCTCTGCTTTATGCCCCCTCCGCTGCGGTGAACGTGCCAGGGGGGCTCGCCGCCTCCCCCCTGGCGACCCCGGCTCCCGGCCAGGAAAATCGCCGCTTCGCGGTGCCCTCAGCTTATTCCTTCAGGTTTTCGGGTCGGGCGCGATCCTACATCCATGTAGGTCGCGCCCTCTCGGCGCGTCCCTGCGCCTCGCCCCGGCCTTACGGAAACGCTTCGGCGATTTTCAGCCGGATTCACGCTCCCTCAAGCTTCTCTGCGGTTTGAATGTGGCACGGGGGTGGAGTCCCCGCTGAAACCGGCGAACCGGAGACCGGATGACAAGGGCTGGACGCCAGGGATGGCGGCCAGAAGTGAATCGAGACAGGATGTCGAGGTGAGCGCAGTGCGAAGCACCGGTTTCATTGCGGGGCCGCGGGGATTGACAAGGGGGGCCCGGCGGCCCCCCTTGTCACGTTCACGGGTTGTGTAAGGCCATGTTCTGCTGAACATGA